>Ga0214181_1000051_pt1 | contig 31128 bp, 33 predicted proteins | sample TroBogEpilimnion_19_FD_153019 | JGI IMG/M metagenome (GOLD analysis project Ga0214181, IMG submission 153019) | Freshwater microbial communities from Trout Bog Lake, WI - 05NOV2007 epilimnion | ecosystem: Environmental > Aquatic > Freshwater > Lake > Epilimnion/Euphotic zone | place: Trout Bog...
GTTGTATGGATAACTGTGCCCTAAAATTGCCAAAGAAGCACAAATACCCCCAATTAGAGCCGTTCAGCAAATAATGACAAGTATTTTAAGGGGGAAAATTACCACATACGTAATTGTTCTGCTTCTGGCTCTCTGAAAAAACCGAGTTTTCTTTCAGGCACTAATTAAGATGGATTTGCTTTTAACTAAGTTGTGTTAATGAAAATTTATAATCAAAAAAAAACGAATGATAATCTAAAAATAATTGTAGTAGGTGCAACAGGTTATATTGGTAAACCTTTACTCGCAGGTGTGTCTTTAAAATTAAAAGGATATGGCACGTCTTCAACGCACCAAGATGGTCTGCTTCACTTGCAATTGGATGCGCCTAATAATTTCGATTATGAAATCATTAGGCCATCCGATGTAGTGTTGTTAACTGCTGCAATATCTGCACCCGATATTTGTGCTCGTGACCATGACCGTGCTTGGGCAGTAAATGTAACTGGCACATCAGAATTTATCACACAGGTAATTGCGCGTGGTGGGCGTGTTGTTTTTTTCTCTAGTGATACAGTTTATGGTGAAAGAAATGATGAGTTTGATGAGCAGGCCCTTTGTAATCCGGCGGGTGAATATGCTGAGATGAAGCACGCGGTAGAAAAACAATTTTTGGGTAATCCTCTTTTTAAGGCGATACGTCTTTCTTATGTTTTTTCTCGGGAGGATAAATTTACTAAGTATTTGTCTGGCTGTGCAGAAAGGAGCGAAGAAGCAGATATATTTCATCCGTTCTATCGAGCGGTTATTCATCGAGATGATGTCGTGCAGGGTGCAATTGCATTAGCCCAGCGGTGGGACGATTTTCCTCAAAATATCATCAATTTTGGTGGGCCGGATGTACTAGCTAGAACAGAGTTTGCCAAAATTTTGCAGGATACCGTGTTACCGAACTTACATTTTTGTGTGACAGAACCTGAAGCCGATTTTTTCAAGAACCGGCCCAAAGTGATTCAAATGATATCACCTGTTTTATCAGAGTTACTAGATCGACCTTGTTATGGTTTAATAGAAGCAGCGCAAATAGAATTTGCGTAAAACGTGTTTTTAAGTGTTTTGATTTGTAAGTTACAAGGATAAAAATGAGTAAAAAAATACTAATTACGGGAATAACAGGGCAAGTTGGCTCACAGTTGGCAGACTATGTGTTGGAAAATACGCAATATGATGTAGTTGGAATGATGCGTTGGCAGGAGTCGATGGATAACTTGTATCACCTTACAGAAAGAATTAATAAAAAGGATAGAATTAGTCTTTATTATGCAGACCTGAATGACTATGCGGCCATGTCTAGGATGCTGCGTGATGTAAGGCCCGAATTTATTTCTCATTTGGCCGCGCAATCTTACCCAAAAACATCATTCAATATTCCGATTGAAACCTTGCAAACCAATATTATTGGTACAGCCAATCTGTTGGAGAATATTCGTCAACTTAAGGAGGTTGATGGTTATAATCCTGTTGTGCACGTGTGTTCTTCAAGTGAAGTTTACGGTAAAGCCAAGCCAGGTGTGCCTCTGGCAGAAGAAACTCCTTTTCATGGTGCCAGCCCTTATAGTATTAGCAAAATTGGGACTGACTATTTAGGCCAGTTTTATGGAGAGGCCTACAATATACGTACGTTTATAACAAGAATGGGAACACATTCTGGGCCACGCCGGAGCGATGTTTTTTTTGAGAGCACGGTTGCGAAGCAAATCGCTTTAATTGAGGCAGGTCTGCAAGAACCGATCATTAAAGTTGGTAATCTATCTAGCACACGTACTTTTCAAGACTCAAGGGATGCGGTAAGAGCTTACTTTTTGCTACTTGAGGAAAGCGAGAAAGGGAAAATTAATTGTGGTGACTATTTTAATATTGCTGGCGAAGAAGTTTTTAAATTACCAGAGGTTATTGAGCTAATTCTAAGTATGAGTACTCGCCAAGATATCAAGGTTGTTACTGATGAAGATAGGTTGCGTCCCATTGATGCTGACTATCAAATGTTTGACAACAGCAAAATCAGGTCTGCGATTAATTGGAAACCAGAGATACCTGTGAGGCAAATGTTTCATGATTTACTTAATCATTGGAGAAGTGAAATTTCTAAGGGCAAGATACCTTTAAATAGGTGATTGGTTTGGCAATTAATTTGGTATGTTTTTTTAAATAAGATTTATACATGCAAAAAAAAATAATAAGAGCCCGTGCCCCTTTGCGACTTGGTATTGCTGGTGGTGGTACTGATGTCTCACCTTATTGCGATAGACACGGTGGATATGTCCTTAACGCAACCTTAGATCGCTACGCTTATGCGGTGATCAAGACCTTGGATGAGTCCATTATTCGCTTTGTTGCAACGGATCAACAGACCGAAAAAGTTAAAGCGATGTGTGTGCCACTGGAACTTAATGGACATCTTGATCTACATAAGGCAGTTTATAATCACATGATTCAGAACTATAACAATGGAATAGCTATTCCATTGGAATTAAGTACTTTTTGTGATGCGCCGGCAGGATCGGGTTTAGGTTCTTCCTCCACTTTAGTAGTGGTGATGATTAGAGCTTTTGCTGAATTATTAAATTTACCGCTAGATGATTACTGCATAGCTCATTTGGCCTTTAAAATTGAGCGGGTTGACTGCGGCTTACAAGGTGGTAGGCAAGATCAGTATTCAGCAACCTTTGGTGGCTTCAATTTTATGGAGTTTTACGAAGATGAGCGCGCGGTTATAAATTCATTGCGCATCAAGAATTGGATTATTTGTGAGCTAGAAGCTTCATTAGTCTTGTTTTACACGGGCGTGTCACGAGAATCTGCCAAGATCATCGCAGACCAAAGTAATAATGTAAAATCAGGGTCGGTAGAGGCCATAGAGGCTATGCATGGTCTTAAGTATGAGGCATTGGTAATGAAAGAATGTCTACTTAAAGGTGATTTTACAGGCATAGTGGATTCTATGCGCTTAGGGTGGGAAAGTAAAAAACGCTCTGCCAAGACTGTCTCTAATCCACATATAGAAGAAATTTATAATGCTGCCATTGAAGCCGGCGCCTTAGCTGGCAAAGTCTCTGGTGCTGGCGGTGGTGGTTTTATGATGTTTTTTGTGCCACCAGAAAAACGTATGGATGTGATTAGAGCGCTGGGACAATTTAATGGTCAAGTAAGTAATTGCCACTTTACCAAACACGGTACGCAAGCTTGGAAGATTTAATGAATAATAAAGCTGTGAGGATTTTATGTGCAGAATAAACCCACGCGTCGATTTCGCTTTTAAAAAGCTGTTTGGCAGCGAAGAAAACAAAGACCTGCTGATCTCATTGATCAATGCCATCGTTTCTGAACAAGAACAAGTCGTTGAAGTGGAATTAAAAAACCCCTACAACTTGGCAGATTATCGTGCCGGTAAAATGTCCATCTTGGACATCAAAGCCAAAAGTGAAAATGGGCGCTGGTTTAATGTAGAAATGCAAATCAGCGAAGACTATAACTTTGACAAACGTGCTATCTACTACTGGGCAAAGCTAGTAACCGAACAGCTTAGTGAAGGTAAGATGTATAAAGAGCTGAAAAAAACCATCAGCATTAACATTTTGGATTTTAACTTTATCCCTGATCGAACCGAAGTTCATAGCTGTTATAAAATCATCAACACCGCAACCGGCAAAGATGATAAGTTGCATGATATTTTTGAACTGCATTATGTAGAACTAAGAAAATTTACCAAAAACTACGAGCAAGTCACTAGCGCCCTAGATCGTTGGAGCACGTTTTTGACCAACGCCGATAAACTAGACAAAGGCCATGTACCCAAAGAATTGGCCTCCGATAAAAACATCGTTAAAGCCATAGCCGCCGTCGATCGTATGTTTGATGAAGAAGAACGCTTAGTTTATGAAACACGCATGCAATCATTAGCTGATGTAGAAAGCAAGATTGCTTCGGCTGAAGAAAAAGGGCGAGAAGAGGGCAGAGAAGAGGGAAGAGAAGAGGGCGTCAACAACGCCACAAAAAACATAGCGTTTAATTTGGCCAAAGAAGGTACTAGCCTTGAGGTAATCGCCAAAGTAACCGGTTTGTCAGCAGCGGCGATTAAACAAATTCTTTCATAAATGACGATAAAGTGACGAGCATCAAATAACCTATGTGCAGAATAAACCCACGCGTCGATTTCGCTTTTAAAAAGCTGTTTGGCAGCGAAGAAAACAAAGACCTGCTGATCTCGTTGATCAATGCCATCGTTTCTGAACAAGAACAAGTTGTTGAAGTGGAATTAAAAAACCCCTACAACTTGGCAGATTATCGTGCCGGTAAAATGTCCATCTTGGACATTAACGCCAAAAGTGAAAACGGACGCTGGTTTAATGTGGAAATGCAAATCAGCGAAGACTATAACTTTGACAAACGTGCTATTTACTACTGGGCAAAGCTAGTTACCGAGCAACTTAGTGAAGGCAAGATGTACAAAGAGCTGAAAAAAACCATCAGCATTAATATTTTGGATTTTAACTTTATCCCTGATCGAACCGAAGTTCATAGTTGTTATAAAATTATCAACACCGCAACAGGCAAAGATGATAAATTGCATGATATTTTTGAGCTGCATTATGTAGAACTAAGAAAATTTACCAAAAACTACGAGCAAGTCACTAGCGCCCTAGATCGTTGGAGCACGTTTTTGACCAACGCCGATAAACTAGACAAAGGCCATGTACCTAAAGAATTAGCCTCCGATAAAAACATCGTTAAAGCCATAGCCGCCGTCGATCGTATGTTTGATGAAGAAGAACGCTTAGTTTATGAAACACGCATGCAATCATTGGCTGATGTAGAAAGCAAGATTGCTTCGGCTGAAGAAAAAGGCATGGAAGTGGGTATGGAAAAGGGAATAGTTAAGGCATCAAAAGCGATTGCGTTAAATATGCTGAACAAAGGTATTTCTATAACCACAATTGTTGAAGTAACCGGATTAGCAGAAAGCATTATCCAGACACTTTTGAACCATAAAGTAAAATAGCGACTTAGCCGCCACAATCTAAACAAATCTTCATAAACAACAAAACATATGAATAACTACATTACCCATCAAATTTCTGAAGCACAGCAAGTCATGTCGACTATGTTAGCCGATAAAGACTTACTAACAACCGTTGAAGCTTCCGCTGTTGCTTGCATTCAATGCTTAAAAAATGATGGCAAGATTTTATTGGCGGGTAACGGGGGCAGTGCGGCAGATGCCCAGCATATTGCCGGTGAATTTGTCAGTCGCTTTGCTTTTGATCGGCCAGGCTTGCCCGCGATGGCACTAACTACTGATAGCTCAATTCTTACCTCTATAGGTAATGACTATGGCTTTGAAAAGTTGTTTTCCCGTCAAGTGCAAGCGCTGGGCAATAAAGGCGATGTATTTATAGGTTATTCTACCTCGGGTAAATCCATTAATATTTTAAGTGCTTTTAAAGAAGCGAAAGCACAAGGCTTGATATGCATCGGCTTAACAGGTAATCAAGATGGGCCTATGCTTGAGTTATGTGATTTCGTATTAAAAATTCCTTCTAGCGATACCCCTAAAATACAAGAGGGGCATTTGGTCTTAGGTCATATATTATGCGGCTTGGTAGAGAATGCACTTTTTAAGGCAGCCCATTAATGGAAGCCATAGTGTTAGCAGGTGGCTTTGGCACTCGATTACGCGAAGTCATCTCAGATGTGCCTAAACCCATGGCTCCAGTTGCAGGTCGACCTTTTTTAGAAATACTACTATCAATGCTGGCCAAAAAAGGCTTTAAGCGAGTCGTGCTTTCTTTAGGTTTTATGTCAGATAAAATCATTCAGCATTTTGGTGATAGCTACCAAGGCATGCAACTGGTTTATGAAGTAGAGCAACAACCCTTAGGCACAGGCGGTGCAATACGTGCGGCTTTAACACAATGCCAAGCCGATCATGTGTTTATATTTAATGGTGATACCTACCTAGATCTTGAGGTTGATGCGCTAGAACAATTGTGGCAACAAAGTCAAAGTCCTGCGATAGTGGTACGCGAAGTAGCGGATACAGAACGTTTTGGCAGAGTAGAAATACATGAAGGGCGAATTAATGCCTTTCTTGAGAAAGGTGTAGCCGGTCTTGGCTTAATCAATGCGGGCTGTTATGTACTACCAAAAAATGCCCTAGATGACTTTCCTTTAGGCCAAATATTTTCTTTAGAAACAGAGTTTTTTATTAAACAACTGCAAGACATTAGATTTAATGGCTTTGTTACGCAGGGACAATTTATTGACATCGGTGTACCCGATGATTATGCGCTAGCACAGACCGTATTGGCAGGCTTGTAAGCGTGTCTGTTAACCGTGCACTATTTCTTGATCGCGATGGTGTAATTAATCATGATTCTGGATATACCTCAAGCACTGAAAACTTTCAATTTATTGACGGTATCTTTGATCTTTGCCGAGCGGCCAAGCAATTAGGTTATTTAATAATCGTCGTGACTAATCAGGCAGGCATCGGTCGTGGTTATTACACGGAAGCTGATTTTTTAAAGCTGACAGAATGGATGTGTAAACGATTTGAAGTAGAAGGTGCTCCGTTAACCGAGGTTTTTTATTGCCCTTATCATCCAGAACATGGGGTGGGTGCGTATAAGAAAGACTCATTTGATCGTAAACCCAGCCCGGGTATGATTTTACGGGCAGCAGAAAAATATAAGATTGATCTAGCTCAATCCATCATGATTGGCGATAAAGATTCGGATATGCAAGCAGCTAATAAAGCGGGTGTTGGGGTTAGGTGCCAGTATTTGGTGGATGGCGTGGGCGGGGTAATGTCTAATGCGGCTTCAGATAGGATTAATACATTGGGAGAGGCTGGTTTGTTAATGAGTAATATTTTTAATTAAGTGAGATAGTATGAAATTAAAGTTTATGAATACCTTTTTAGTAACTGCAATGATTACTATTGCAGGATGTAATGAGAAACCTAAGGAGTTACCAGCAGAAGCCGTTACGGTTGATGTGTATTATGGCTATCCAGCGACATTAACGGAGGGTATACAATTTTCAGATAAACCCAATTATCCTTCTTTTATTAAGTCAGTTAAGGGAATGTCAGATTATGAATCATCAGGTCGCTGGACAGATGGAAAGAATGTTGTTTTTACCTTTACAGAAAACTTGCCAGCTAATTTTACTTTAGAGATCGATTTAGCAGCTACCTTTTCCAGTAATATAGACAAAGAAATACAAGTACAGGTAGGCGATTGGAAAGGAGGGTTTATAGGGGGGGCAAATACCAGTAATAACAAATTATTAGTTAAAACTATTACCCCTACTGATAGCATAATAATAACCATTCCAAAGCCTGAGAGCCCTGTAAACTTAGGGACAGGTCAAGATGCTAGGTTGTTAGGTGTGAAGTTTAAGTTTTTGAAGATTAGGGTATAACAGGACATGGTTTTCAGTTCAGCTGCATTCATTTTTGGTTTTCTCCCCGTATTTTTTGCAATATATTTTGCCACCCCGTCACGTTTCAGAAACGGGGTTATTTTACTTGCAAGCCTGCTTTTCTATTCTATCGATGGTGGCGTCCTCACCATCATTTTATGCGGCTCCATAACGTTTAATTATTTAATAGCACTGTATTTTTCTAAGTCATCAGGCTTTGTCAGAAAATGGGCGCTTATTATGGGTATAGCAGTCAATTTATTGCCGCTTTTATATTACAAATACGGGATGTTTTTCGTTAAATCAGCAAATGACGCAACATCACTATTTAGTGGCAATGTACATTTTGAAGTTGGACAAATACTGCTTCCGGCCGGGATTTCGTTCTACACCTTTCATGCTATTTCTTATCTTGTCGACGTTTACAACCACAAAGTTAAGCCAGAATCGTCATTGGTCGATTTTGGCATGTATATGGCTAACTTTCCTCAGCTTATTGCAGGGCCTATCGTTCGATACTCCGAGGTCGTTGATGTAATTCGAGACAGGAAGGTGCGGATTGATCAAATTTACTCAGGTGTATTTAGGTTTGTAATTGGACTTAGCAAAAAAATAATTTTGGCCGATAGCGTGGGAAATATTGCAGATAGCGTTTTTGCTTTGCCATCAGGTGAACTAAGTACCGGCTTTGCCTGGTTGGGCGTGTTTGCCTATTCGCTACAGATTTATTTCGATTTTTCCGGCTATTCGGACATGGCAATTGGACTTGGTCGAGTGATGGGCTTTGAATTTCCGCAAAACTTCAATCAACCTTATCGCTCCCAAAACATCACCGAATTCTGGCGTCGCTGGCACATGACCTTGTCACGTTGGTTTAGAGATTATGTCTATATTCCCCTGGGTGGTAATCGGGCAGGAAAATATCGAACTTTCATAAACCTGTTTATAGTATTTTTTCTTTGTGGTTTATGGCATGGCGGTGCGTATAGCTTTATCATTTGGGGTATATATCACGGTATTTTATTGATTATTGAGCGGGAACTACTGGCCCGTCACAGTTTTGCGACAAAAGGCTGGGTTGGACAAGCCTTAACATTTCTATTGGTGATGATAGGCTGGGTGTTTTTTAGAGCTTCTAGCGCCTCTGTCGCTGTTGACTATTTGGCTATCATGGCAAGCATCACACCTAATCAAGCAATAGTGCAGACTATTCCAATTATCATCGGGCCAGATAAGATTACATTTTTACTTTTGGCAACAGTTTGCTCTGTTTTTCCTATGGAGCGACTTCGCTTTATTGGGACGTCTGGTTATGCAGTGTTTGGGCTGCAAGGGCTTACAACAATAATGCTGCTGACGTATTCGTGCATGTTGATTGCTGCGAATGGTTTTAATCCTTTTATTTACTTCCGTTTCTAATGAAACATAATCAGTTTAAATTAGTTTATTTATTTGGGTTTCTGTTGATACTCTGGTTGCCCATGGTGCAAATGGTTACAGGTTTGCCTCACCTGCCAAAGTTGGATGAAAACCGAAAATTAACTCCACCACCTGTTCTACAATCTTGGAGCAAAATAAATCAATACCCCCGTGACTCAGTCAAATGGTTTGATGACAACTTTGGCTTTCGTGACTTTTTGATTCGTGCTAAAACACAAATCGATTATTCAGTATTCAACATATCCGACAAAGTCCATATTGGAAGTGACGGCTGGCTTTTTTATCGTAGTGTGATAGATGACGGACAGCCACAAATCGAAGTTATCTTGCGAAAAGATATGGATACGATTGTAGAAGGAACCCAGCAGCTTGCAAATAGACTTTCAGCGCGTGGTATTAAACTTGTTATCATGATTGCGCCGATGAAGAATGTGTTTTATTCAAAATATCTACCTAATACCGCCAAGAAACTTCCCAATTCACGTCAAGTAGATTTACTGCAGGATCAATTGAGATCAATGAAAGACATTATTTTTCTTGATAGCACTACTATCTTACGGGAGATAGCAAAAAATAGAAATATTTACCATAAAACTGATTTCCACTGGAACGATCCGGCAGCATTTGAAGTTGCTAGTGTTCTTGTAAATGAGATTGGTAAATTGGAAGGAAAAGTAAATCCTGTCTGGACTCATAAATTAGAAATCGAAGAAAAGTTTAATAGTGGCGGTGAGGCAACAGCCTTGCCAATTTTTTACCCGCCAACAGAAAACAGTTTATTTGTTAAATTAAATTGGGTACAGCCACCATATAATTATGTTGCAAATAAACCGCCTTTTTTATGGGTTTATGAAAACATTGAAACCACTGATCAGCAATTACCACCTTTAGTTGTTTTTGGGGATAGTTTTTTTGATGGCATGGAAAGATCAGGTATTTGGCTTTATTTTAAAAAAATATATCGCGCCAATCCAAACAACACAAACTTTACAGATTTGCTAAATAATATTCCAGCAGATAGTAAATATTTTTTAATGGAGTTCATTGAATCTGATAGTCGCGGATTTACAAGTTTAGCCTCACAAAGGACATTGAATTGAAAAAGAAGATTCTAAAAGATTTCGATGCACAAAAAATAATAGTGTCTTTATTGATTACATGTTTAGGCTTAACACTGTTTGGCTTATATAAATTGCCTTGGCCACAATCATTAGCATGGGAATCCATGAATACGGCGGTAGTTTTTTTTGGCACGATATTCGTATTAATAGCTTTAACTTGTACTCTATCTTGGAAGCTTAAAATTAATTTAACCTTTTCGGGTTTTCTGATCGCTGTATTAATAGCAATTACAGCGGGTGATATTTGGCCTTTTTGCGTGGCTATTTGGTTCGCTGTCGCGTCCACTTTATTAGGATATTTGTTGTGCAATCTTTTTAAGTTGGAAGAGATAAGTTGGATTAATTGTTTTTTAATAGGCGCCGGAGTATATGGGACAGTTACTGGTCTTTTAGCACATTATTCTGTTAATAATTCGGGTGTATATAGTTTTGCCCTTTTAGTCCCAGTTATTTTGGGGCGAAAAGTTTTTTTAGATAAAAATAATTACCTGTTATTTAGAAAGAAAATAAATCAAGTAAATATAAATTTGCTAGATTTAGCAATTGTCGCTCTTGGCTTGGTTTATTTCATGGTCTCCTTAATGCCAGAGGTCGGTTATGACGCATTAGCTTCACATTTAGTTGTTCCAACACACTTATCTTTTAGATATCAATGGGACTTTGATGTTGCAAAGTATGTCTGGGCAGTTATGCCAATGCAGGCAGACTGGATTTTCTCCATTGGTTACATGCTTGCGGGTGAAACCGCCTCACGCTTAATAAATGTTGGCTTTATATTGCTTCTTGTAAATATGGTTAGGACTTTAACTATTTGGGCAGGGGGTTCATTAGTTGGTGCTAGATGGGGATCGTTGATTTTTCTGTCATCACCACTTACTTTTACTGAAGGAAGCAGTTTATTTGTTGAGTCTATTTGGACAGCATTTGTCATTTCAGCCACTATGTTGATTTTGAATGTATGCACCAATATTAACGGGAAATTAAGAACAGAATTGCCACTTGTTGGTGTATTGCTGGGTTTTGCATTAGCTACAAAAGCACTTACTCTCACCATATTGCCTGGATTACTTTGTTTTTTTATTTGGAACCATAAGGTATGGTTTAAAAAAGAGTTATTTAGATCTTTGGGGCTTGGAATTGGATTTTTATTGTTATTAGGTGGTATACCTTACTTTACTGCATGGAAAATAACGGGTAATCCACTGTTTCCCTTGTACAATAAAATATTTAAATCTCCATATTTTACAACGTCTGTTGACTTCAATAATGCAAGTTACAATAGTGGGCTTTCATGGGATATTATTTATCGAATTACATTTGAATCAGGTAAATACCTAGAATCTATCGCAGGTGCCTCTGGTTTTCATTGGTTACTGTTGCTTATCCCTACACTTTTTTCTCTTATAGTTGCACCAAAATGTAAAACCAATTGGTTACTTTTTATTGGTTTTACAGCTTTCGCTATTACATTTTATTCGCAAAGTTATTTGCGATATGTGTTTCCAAGTAGTCTTATTTTTGCTGTATTAATCGGTGTAGTAATTAGTTATCAGATAATGACTAAAAACTTAATAAAACATATATGGATTGGTTTATGTGTGTTAACGATATGTCTAAATCTACTTTTCATTAATTCAGGAGCACAGTATAAAGACTTTCCAATTGTTACTGTTTTTAGTCAAGAAAAAAGATATGATTATTTGTCAACTAAACTGCCTATTAAACATGCAATCAATTTTGTTAATAATTTAAATTTAAATAATGAACCTATTGCTGTATTTGCAGAGCCATTAATTAGTGGGCTTTCAGTGGATGTGTTTTATGCTAATTGGTACAACAAAACATTTCAAACAGAAATTGAAACACTGCAAACAGAGCAACAGTTTGTAAATCTTCTATTAAAACGAAATATTCATTATATTATTTTGGATTCAAACTGGAATGGCTTGAATTGTTGTCATGCAGGTCCGTACAAACAAGAAATAATTGAAAAAGCAACTGAAACAGTGGCTACTTTTGGATTATTTACAGTAAGAAAAATAAAGAATGAATTTTTATTAAAAAAAGAACTACCTATAAGTGCTGGCAAGTATATTACTGAATTATTGAGTAATTCAAATTTTGAATCCCTTAAAAGTTGGGCTTATACACCAATAGCTTATGACTCAATTGGGAAAGTTGTCTTAGTTAGTTCAACAACACCAATAACAGAAAAAGTATCTGTCACACCCGGCATAAAATATTTATTAACTGGTGTGGCTAGATGTTATAAACAATCTACCTTGGGCAGACTACAAATTAATTGGGGTGATGGTAAACAGCAGTCAATTAGTAATGATTTGAAAACATTTGAATGTACTTCTACATGGAAAGAATGGGATTTAGAAGTTACAGCACCTAAGGATGCTGCTTACGGAGAGGTTTATGTGGTTGGGCAAACATCTACACCAATAGAATATAAGAGCGTATCTTTAAGAAAATGAATAATTCAACATTCAATCATATTACTAAACAATTTAAATTAAGTGGGTATTTAGTTGTTGTCGTTATTCCTTCTTACCGTGTTACTCAACATATATTGAAAGTCATTGAAAGCATTGGCCAAGAAGTTCAACGCATCTACGTTGTTGATGATAAATGTCCTGACAATTCTGGTGACTATGTACAAGCAAACTGCAATGACCCACGCGTTATTATTTTACGACACGAAACCAATCAAGGCGTTGGTGGTGCAGTAATGACCGGTTATCGTGCCGCTATTGCCGATGGGGCTGAGGTGATTGTTAAATTGGACGGAGACGGGCAGATGGATCCAAGCCTTATCCTCAATTTCATAGAGCCTATTTTGGCTGGCGAGGCTGATTACACCAAGGGCAATCGCTTCTTTGATCTTGAAGAAATCCGCGCAATGCCAAAGATACGTCTTTTCGGCAATGCTGTACTTTCATTTATGACTAAGCTTTCTTCTGGTTATTGGGATTTGTTTGACCCTACCAATGGCTACACGGCTATTCATGCGGATGTGGCTCGACATTTACCATTTTCTAAGATCAGTAAGCGTTATTTTTTTGAAACAGATATGCTTTTTCGGCTGAATACGCTACGTGCAGTGGTGATTGATATACCTATGGATGCACAATATGGTGATGAAGTCAGTAACCTAAAAATATCCAAAATATTAGGTGAGTTTCTCTTCAAACATACTAGAAATCTTATAAAACGGATTTTTTATAACTATTATTTGCGTGATTTGTCACTGGCATCAATAGAATTGCCTTTGGGGTTGGTTTTGTTTTTAGTAGGTGCCAGTTACGGTGGTTATTCTTGGTTACAATCAGCACAAAGTGGAGCAGTTACCCCTGCTGGAACTGTTATGGTGGCTGCTTTGCCCATTTTAATGGGCATGCAATTAGTTTTAGCATTTCTAGGTTTTGACATATCAAGTGTTCCTAGATATGCTCTTCATTTACGGCTTTCATCAAGAAAAAAGTCAGTTAAACCTGCAATGACTAAAGAAGATCAAATTTAAAATGAGTTATTTAAAATTTTTATTAGATAAAGCAAGTTGCTACTCTCTATCAACTATTATCAGGTTGGAAGTTGAGTCTTTAATTTTTGGGGTTTTATCAGTTTTTCCAACCGTATTAGGTGTAGTTATACGAGGGATTGTAAGCAAGTTTTTATTCAAAGAAGTTGCGGGGTTCCCATGGATTCAACCTCGCGTCATTATCGTACACGCGGACAGGATAGCCTCAGGAACACATCTTGGCATTAATAGTGGTGCTTATATTAATGGTGTTGGCGGCATAGAATTTGGCAGTAATGTATTGATTGGTAATAATGTAACTATATCGTCGGGACAACATCCTATTGAAGGAGAGTTTCCGACCATATTTTCTCGGCTAGTGATACCTAAAAAAATAATAATTAAAGATGATGTATGGATAGGCGCTGGTGCTGTCATTATGCCTGGCATTACCTTGGGTAAAGGTTCGGTAATTGGCGCAAATGCTGTGGTTACTAAAGATACGGAAGACTATGCGGTTTATGTAGGTGTGCCAGCAAAAAAAATTAGAAGTCGTTTAAATAAAATGGAACTTTTAAATTAACAAGGATGCAGATTAATGGTTAGCATGGTATTTGTCAGGTATATTTTAGTGGCTGGTGTCGCTTATGGTATTGACTTTGGTGGGTATATTTTTCTACTACACTTAGGTTATAAGCCTGTCATTGCAAATATGATGATAAAAGTTGTTGCTGCAATATTTGGTTTTTTTTCGCATCGTTATTTTACATACTCTATTAAAGAGCGTAATGAAATCGGAAAACATGCCGTTCGGTATTTTGGCTTAGCATTATTTTATACGCCGGTATCATCCGTAGTGTTGTTTGGAATTATGAAGTTATTGCCTAATCCTGTTTATGCTAAGTTTATATCTGATGTTTTACTTTTTTTGTTTATGTATCTAATTACTTCAAAATTCACTTTTACTAAACCCGATGTTCAATTATCTAAAAGCATAAGTGTTGCTAAGCGAAATAGCCGAAAAAAAAGAAATGTGGCTAAAGTAAAAAAAGCAAATAGGCGACATCGAAATATTAATAAAAAGGGCCTAAGAAAATGAAAATAGCAGTAACAGGTGCTAATGGTTACATTGGCCAGAGTTTTCTTAAGCTTGCAAGTGACTCTCAAAATGAGGTTGTTGCGTTTAGCAGAGTTAGGCCTGAGAGAAATTGTACTGATTGGTTTTTTTACGATCTTACAGTAGATACTCCTCCTATTTTGCCTTCAGACATTGATGTTGTGTTGCATCTGGCTACAAGTAAAAATCCTGATAACTTGCAAATGAAAGAACAAGAGTTATTAGCTGCGGATTTACTTATCGAAGCTTCAAAAAAAGTGGGCGCTAAGTTCATATTTGTATCGAGTCAAACCGCTCGATCTGACGCACCGACATCATATGGTCGCACTAAATGGCATATTGAACAAAAAGTGCTTTCTGCGGGCGGTTGGGTAGTTCGGCCTGGGCAGGTATACGGTGGTGAATTGTGTGGCTTATTTGGGGTCTTAGTTAATACGGTTAAACGCTTACCTATATTGCCCTACTTTTTACCTGCGCCTATGGTACAGCCAATTCATGTGATTGATCTTACAATGGGCTTGTTGCATATTGCCGAACGTAATGATGTTTCTTCAGGTGTTTATTGTCTTGCGGCACCTGTCCCCGTTAAATTCTCAGTATTTCTTGGTGAAATTTCAAAATCAAGGCTTAGATGCTGGCGAATATTTGTACCAGCACCCGTTATGATGATTAATGCACTTGGCAATTCTTTAAGAACCAAACTGGGGTTGGAACGTTTACGTTCACTTTTTGATTTATCTATCATGGATACTACCTCTGATCTTAAAAAATTGGGGTTAGTGCTACGACCCTTGGGTTCTGGTATGCACTTATCAGGGGATGATCGAAGAAGATATTTGTTAAAGGAGGGCTTTGCTTTACTAACTTACGTTTTAAAAGTGCGGCCCAGTTATGCCTTGTTAATTCGTTATGTTCGAGCAGTTGAAAATTTACGATATGGGCGATCGTTAAGCTTGCCAGGATTTTTCTTGGTGTATCCAACTTTATTATCATTACTTGAACAATCTTCGTGGATTGATAAAGCACTAGGGGCAGAGTTTTCTTGGCGATTGGAAGCGGCAACTATGCTCGCTGAAGCTACGCCGCTGGGTGCTTCTCGTTATCTTGGACTAGGCTGTCGACAGGGATTATTAATGAGTTTGGCTTTGATGACAACGGCGGTGATAAATGAGATTTTTTGGCGAATATTGCGCATGATCACTTTACCCATAATTCGGTTGTCATTAGGGCAAGGTTTAAGTCTTATATGACCCCTGATTTTGATGTCATCATAGTTGGTAGTGGTCCGGCAGGTGTATCGGCAGCATTCCCATTATTAGAAGCCGGTTTGCGTGTGTTGATGGTGGATGGTGGGAAAAAATCAGGGAGACTATCACCAGAATCGGATTTCCTTTTTGCACGCGCCAACGACAGTGAACAATGGAAGTGGATGCTCGGCTATGACTTTTATGCCCTTAATAACCGTGATGCTGTGTCGCCTAAGTTACGTGTACCTGCACATGCTTATACTTTTGAAGATTTTGAAAGTAACAACCAAATACAAGGAAAAGATTTTATCACCGTTGGATCATTGGCAACTGGGGGCTTATCGAATGCTTGGGGTTGTGGCGTGGCCCGATTTTCTAAAAAAGAAATGGTTGATTTTCCATTTGCAGCATCAGAAATTGATGCATCCTATGCAGCAGTTAGTAAGCGTATAGGTATTAGTGGAAGAATTAATGACGATTTATCAGATTATTTTGGTCTTGATGAATACTCTCAACCACCGATACCGATGGATGTGCTACATACGCGCTTATCTCAACAATATGCTAAGCAAAAAAAGAAACTGAATTTGCAAGGTTTTAAGCTTGGGCGGTCTAGAGTTGCCGTTTTAAATGAAGATATGTTTGGTCGCCAAGCATGTAATAATTCTGGTAATTGCTTGTGGGGATGCAGTCGGCTTGCTATGTACGCTGCAGTAGATGAATTACCAGCTCTCCGTCAATATGAAAACTTCTCGGAGCTTTCTGGCTTTGTAGTAGATGAATTAACTCGCAACAATAGTTACTGGTCTGTACATGGTTTAGTTGTTGTAAAGGGTGAGAAAAAATCAATCACAGCAAATAAGATTGTTTTGGCTGCCGGCACACTTGCAACGACTAAGATAGTGTTGAAGACATTGAAATACAATAGTGTGGTGCCGATGCTGTCAAGTCCTACTGCTGCTTTTTTGCTTTGGCTACCAAAATTGTTAGGCACTCCCAGAATTTCTGGTTTTGGTTTGGGGCAATTATCTTTTTCTTTAGAGCTTCAGGATAATACTACTGCTTTTGGTTCAACTTTCGCCACGACAGGTATTTTGTTATCTGAGTTTGTCCGGCATGCGCCACTTCGTCGGCGGTATGCTATTGATTTAATGCGAGGGCTACTAAGTTCTTGCGTGGTTGGAAATGTATTTCTCCCGGGACATTTAACTACGGCAGAAGTTAAGTTACAAGAAGATGGCTCATTAAATGTTTATGGTCATTATAATGATAAAGTTGCCCCGTTAATGCGTGAAGCTAATAAGAAGCTTCGCAAAGCGTATGGGGCATTGGGCGCTATATTAATACCTGGAAGTTTTACCATTGGTAAGCCTGGTGGCGATATTCATTATGCTGGAACATTACCAATGCGAGAAAAGCCAGTATTGGGTGAAACTTCATCTTTGGGTGAGGTTAAGGGACTGGAAGGTGTTTACATTGTCGATGGTGCATGTTTATCTGCACTTCCTGCAAAGTCACATACATTAACGATTATGGCAAATGCTGACCGGATAGGTAGAAGGTTGGCTGTAATTTTTGCATCTTAAGACTCTTTATTGACAATTTCCGTTAGTAAAATAAATATATATTTAGTCTCTTTTAAATTGGAAGTTACATGACTTTAATTCCTGAATTAAGCAAATCAAAAGTATTAAATGATACAAAAACGCAATTATTGAAATATTTAATTGTTGGTTCATTTAATACTTTATTTTGTTATTCATTGTATTCGTTAATGATTTGGAATGGAAATGATAGTGTTTTATCTATGTCATTAGCTACCCTTCTTACGGTTATGTTAAGTTACTTTTTAATGGGTAAGATAGTTTTCAAAACTAAACTAACACGTATAAATGGATTGGGATTTTTAGTTATGCAATCCTTCGGATATTTATGCAATATGATGATATTAACTTTACTAGAAATGGTGGGATTTCAAAATTATATTTCCGGTTTATTGTCATTATGTATCGTAGCTATTCTTACTTTCTTTATAGGCAAGTTTTTGGTTTTTAATGAATTAATAGATGAGTATATGCTTAATATGAAAAAATATAATTGGGATAAAATCCTTAAGTATATTAGTTGTGTTGTGTTTTGGTTTGTAATATTTTTTACTCTTAGAGCTTTGTATTATTACAATATTGATAGGTATTATACGCAAGCTGGTGATTCCGCTGGTTTTGTTGACTTAATAAAAGTTATTGCCAAAACTGGTACTATGGTGAGCGCAGTTTTTAGTTCTGCTTATTCAATATTTCCATTGCTCTGGTCAAGTAGTGATGTGTATTGCCAATCTGAACTGCTAAATAAATTTGTTAATACTAGCTTCACAGAGTGGCATCCTTATTTGATTGCTTATCTTTTCGCGCTACCTGTGAAAATATTGGGTATTGGTGCTCTTGAAGTTAGTTCCTTTATCAATGCATTGAATATAGTGGGGGTTTTTTCGGTTGTTTGGTGTTATTTAAGACTAAATAACATAAATAGATTAAGTGCTATTGTGTTTATAACGGTTCTTTGTATATTCACAGTTTGGGGTGGCACTGTAGACGGTCAATTTTATTTTGATCGATTGTATGCATTACCTTGTGTAGCCTTAATTCTATTTTGTATTGAAAAATCAAAGGTAAATACATTCCCAGTACTAATTTATGTGCTTTTTATTGTATGTATCAGTATTTCAGAGCGCACTGCATTATTAACGGCAGTCTATCTTTTTATTGCGTGGTCTTTTCAATTTAAGAAGTTATTCGATAGACATAATTTGATTAACCTTGGTTTATCAATCGCTGGGCTGATATATGTTTATTTATATATGAAGCTTTTCCAAAACTCATTTTATTATAATGGTATTAATCTTACTCAAGCTATAGAAAACATAAATCAATCGGTTTTTCCAGGCGGCAATCTTTTTAAACCAACTATGCAATGGTTGGTTACCCTTTTTCCTATGTTATTTTTATGTTTGTTTATACCAAAAAACTTACTTATTGTTTTTGTCTTAATAGCACCCAATATCCTTGTTTCAGTTGGGGGAGCTGAAAAAACAGGTTTTGCTACTCATTACCATGCTGGATATATTCCATTTATTATTGCTTTTGCTGCGATTGGTTTTGTTAAAGCTGATGAACTCCTAGATAGATATTATAAAGAAAATATCTATCTGAATTATTTTTGTAAAAGTGTATTTCTTATAATTTTGCTGTTTGTAACTGCTATTTGTGAAGTTTGGACTCCAAATGGAATTGATACTAGAACTACTGAAAACATGATTTCAGTTTACAAGTCGATAATAATCAACGATGACAATCGAAAAAACATTGTATTAAGGGGTAATAAATTACGTGAAATTGCTGCAGAAGTACCTATGGGTACAGAAGTTTCCGCTCCTGAATTTTTAATGCCGGCATTAGTGTCTAATAATATTGGAGTGATTGACTACTTTCCAATTGGATTAGGTAATAGAAAATATCTATTTGTTCATTATAAAAATCCAGATAAAGATGATGTCCCTGAAATTCCAAGTTTCCTCAAAGAGAGCGATCAGTTAATAGTTAGTAAGTGTATGCAGGAAAGGTTAGATGGATTCTATGAGTCTATTAATAATATTGGTCTTGATGGGGCGTCTTATATTGTGTATCGGAAAAAATAATGAATTATTTAGAGGTGAGAGAGTTGCTAACCATAACAATATTATGTCCAGTTTATAATGAGTCTGAGAACGTTGATTTTTTCTATACTGAATTAAGCAATGTTATAAGTCCATTGCGTAATCGCTATACCTTTAATTTTTTGTTTGTGGACAATTGCAGTACAGATGATACAGTTCAAATAATAAAAAATATTTGCGACTTAGATGATTCGGTTAGATTGATTAAGTACTCTAGAAACTTCGGTGTTATGAAGTCAATTTTTACTGGGATACTAAATAGCTGTACCGATGCTTGTGTGATTTTTGATTGTGACTTACAAGATCCTCCTGAGTTGCTCCTTGATTTTATTGAGTGTTGGGAGTCTGGTCATAAAGTCGTTTATGGTGTAAGACGATCAAGAAATGAAAGTTATTTGCTTTCTTTTTTAAGGAATACATATCGACGTATAGAAAAATTTTTGAAAGGTGGTGCGGTTAAAATTGAAAGTGGAGCATTTTTCCTTGATAAAAGAGTTGTACAAGAACTTTCAAAATATAAATATGAATCCTATTTAGCGGGTTTAATTTCTAGGATAGGGTTTAAATCGGTAGGTGTACCATACAAACGTCGAGCACGATCACGTGGGACGTCAAAATTTGGGTATCTTAAATATTTTGCCTACGCAGCAGATGGACTGGTTTCAGGTACTTTAGTACCTTTAAGATTGTCTATAATGCTTGGGATTTTATTTGCATTGCTTTCTTTCTTATCCATAATATATTTTATAATGGCTAAATTCTTTTGGGGGGCTCCTTTCGCAAGTGGTATTGCGGCAGCAATAATTATACTTTTAGCTGGTTTTGGTCTTAATTTTATGGTTCTTGGAATTATAGGTGAGTATGTGGGTAGAATATATTTAGATCGTGAATCCAGTAACTTGGCAATTATTGATGAAGTATATCCCACTTCAATTGTAGATTAATTTAATTTGAGTCGTTCATTATGAAAGCTGTAATATTAGCCGGTGGGCTTGGTACACGGATTAGTGAAGAAACATCCACTCGACCTAAGCCTATGGTTGAAATTGGTGGTAAGCCTATACTTTGGCATATCATGAAAACTTACTCAGCTCACGGAATAAATGACTTTATTATCTGCTGTGGTTATAAAGGCTATGTTATTAAAGAGTATTTTGCTAATTACTTTTTACACATGTCCGATGTTACTTTCGATATGCAAAGCAATAAAATGGAAGTACATCAACGTAATGCTGAGCCGTGGAAAGTGACCCTAGTTGATACTGGCGAAGAAACTATGACAGGTGGCCGTATTAAACGCGTTGCTGAATATGTAAAAGATGAAGATTTCTGTTGTACCTATGGTGATGGTATTGGCGACGTTAATATCACAGAGTTAATTAAGTTTCATAAACAACAGGGTAAATTGGCAACCTTGACAGCTACGCAACCTCCAGGCCGGTTTGGCGCGTTAAATTTAAAAGGTTCTAATGTTGTTAGTTTTCAAGAAAAACCACAAGGTGATGGTAGTTGGATTAATGGTGGCTTCTTTGTACTCTCGCCTAAAGTACTTGATTACATTAAAGATGACCAAAGTATTTGGGAGCGTGAGCCAATGGAGCAATTAGCTCAAGAAGGACAAATGGTCGCCCACTTCCATTCTGGTTTTTGGCAACCTATGGATACACTACGCGATAAGATTCATTTAGAAGAATTATGGGCAAGTGGCAAAGCGCCTTGGAAAATATGGTGAATTCTACATTTTGGACAGATAAAACGGTCTTGCTAACTGGACATACTGGATTTAAAGGTAGTTGGTTGTCGCTCTGGTTGCAATCTATGGGCGCTCAGGTAATAGGGTATGCATTGGCTCCGCCAACAACTCCTAGCTTATTTGACGTTGCAAATATTGCCAATGGCATGATCAGTATTATCGGAGATATTCGTGACTTAGAAAAATTACAATCTGTGTTCCACGAATATCAACCAGAAATCGTCATACACATGGCTGCCCAACCCTTGGTGCGTTATTCCTACCAAAATCCAGTCGAGACCTATTCCACTAATGTAATGGGTACTGTTAACTTACTTGAAGCAGTCCGCAACACAGTCAGCGTAAAAGCAGTGGTCAATGTCACTACTGATAAATGCTATGAAAACCGTGAATGGGCGTGGGGTTATAGGGAAAATGAACCTATGGGTGGTCATGATCCTTACAGCAATAGTAAAGGCTGTGCAGAATTAGTAACAGCAGCTTACCGTAACTCCTACTTTCATCCTGAACACTATAAAAAGCATGGCGTAGCGATTGCCTCTGCCAGAGCCGGTAATGTAATAGGCGGAGGTGATTGGGCTGAAGACAGATTAATACCCGATATCTTGCATGCCATCACTCATAATGAAGCCGTCAATATACGTAACCCTCATGCTATACGGCCTTGGCAACATGTGTTGGAGCCTTTATCAGGTTATTTAAAGCTAGCGCAAGCATTATATGAAGAAGGTTCAAATTGTGCAGAAGGCTGGAACTTTGGCCCAAATGACGAAGATGCTAAACCTGTGCAATGGATAGTTGAGCATTTAACACACGTTTGGGGAGATGGCGCACATTGGCAGTTGGATAATGGCAGTCATCCACATGAAGCACACTACCTTAAGTTGGATTGTTCTAAAGCCAAAGTCCGTTTAAACTGGATACCAAAATGGCGTTTGGAAATGGCGCTTGATAAAATCATAGACTGGCAAAAACAATATCAGCAAGGTGCGGATATGAAAGGCGTGACCTTAGCGCAAATTTCAGATTATCAAATGAATAAAGGAGATTTTACATGCAAGCTGTAAAAGCAATTTATAAAGAAGGCCATATTCAGCTTTTAACGCCCTTAGTTGATGTTGTCGAGGCAGAGCTATTTGTTATTGTATTGGATAAAGATGATCAAGCAAATGGTGTAGCGCAATCTTTTTTTTCTGCAACGTCGACTGCTGAGCAGGATTTTAAAACCATCGGCTTGACCAGTTTTTTTAATACCGATGATGATAATAATGTTGACTGGGAGGATCTATTTGATGTTAAAGCTCGGTGATATTGTCCTTTTAGATTTTTCTTATACCAATCGAACAGGTAGTAAAGTTCGCCCAGGTTTAGTGATTGCCATTAATCAACGTAGAGCTTTTGACGATATCAATGTTGCATTTATTACCACAGAACTTGATTCGTATGCTTTCGATACTTCGGCAGTGACTATTTCTGAGGCTGATTTAGTAGAAGGTAAATTGAAACATGAAAGTGTAGTTCGTGTTGATAAAGTCATTACCGTACAAAGCAAGATTTGTCGGAAAGTAGCCAGCCTCAATACATCAAAGCTAGATGAAGTTTTGAGAAAAGTAACCGCTTTTAGTGTAGATAACTTTTCAGCGAATAAATTTAAAGTGCCTACTTTTGTTCCAGATACCAGTGTTATCCCTCCATCAGGCAAAGTGCTCGGTGCCGAAGAACTTAAACTCATGGTTGAAGCCTCCCTAGACGGCTGGCTTACCACTGGCCGTTTTAACGCCGAATTTGAAAAAAATCTGGCCGACTTCATTGGCATTAAGCATTTAATCACCGTTAACTCGGGCTCTTCCGCTAACTTAGTTGCCTTTAATACCTTAACCTCACCCAAATTAGGTGAGCGCGCCATCAAGCCCAGCGATGAAGTCATTGGCGTAGCCGCAGGTTTTCCAACCACCGTAAACCCGATTCTGCAGTTTGGTGCAGTACCGGTGTTTGTGGATGTCGATCCTAAAACTCATAATATTGATGCCAGCAAGATTGAAGCTGCCATTAGCCCTAAAACCAAAGCCATCATGTTGGCGCATTCACTGGGCAATCCTTTTAACCTAGATGTCGTCACAGAGCTTTGTGAAAAATACAACTTATGGTTAATCGAAGATTGTTGTGATGCCTTAGGCACAACTTATCGTGGCAAAATGGTCGGAACCTTTGGCGATATTGGTACCTTGAGCTTTTATCCCGCGCATCACATCACCATGGGTGAGGGCGGTGCGGTATTTACCAATAGCAAAAAACTGTCAAAAATTGCCGAGAGTTTTCGTGACTGGGGTCGTGATTGTTTTTGCCCGCCAGGTAAAGACAATAGCTGTGGCATACGTTTTTGCTGGCAATTAGGCGAACTACCTAAAGGTTATGACCATAAATACACCTACAGCCACTTAGGTTACAACCTTAAAATCACCGATATGCAAGCCGCTTGTGGCGTAGCCCAATTAGATAAAGCACCACAATTTATTCAAGCCCGCAAAGATAACTTTGCCTTTTTGAAGGAACGCTTAAAAAGCTGTGAAGCATTTTTGCAGTTGCCCGAAGCCACCGAACATTCAGACCCTTCATGGTTCGGTTTTCCCATTACGGTAAAAGACAATAGCCCTGTCACTCGCTTGGAATTACTCACGCATTTAGATGAGCATAAAATCGGCTCACGCTTATTATTTGCCGGTAACTTAACTCGTCAGCCTTATATGATCGGTGCTAACTTCCGTATCAGCGGAGAGTTAACTCATACGGATAATGTTATGAACAACACTTTCTGGATCGGTGTGCAGCCGGCTTTGACTATTGAAATGCTGGAATTTGCGGTGAGCAAGATTGAAGCCTTTCTGGGTATAAATAGTTAATAAAACTCTATGCGAATTCTATTAACGGGGGTTACTGGTTATTTGGGCAGTTATATAGCAAATGCTTTAATTAAAAATGGCCACCAAGTAATTGGTATAAAAAGAAAGTCATCTTCACTGCAACGCATTGAAAATATTATATCTGAGCTTATTTTATATAATATTGAAGATATTGATTTACTCGTAATGTTTCGTATGCATTGTAAGATTGATGCGGTGATTCACACAGCTACCTGCTATGGTAGAAATGGTGAGAGCTCCAATGAAATTCTATCAGCCAATCTAATATTTCCTCTTAAATTATTGAATGCTACGGTTCATTCAAACGTTGCATTATTTTTAAACACTGATACAGCTTTAGAAAAATATTTGAATCCATATGCATTATCTAAAGCACAGTTTTCGGAATGGGGGAGGTACTTCGCAAGGCAGAAACAAATTCGTTTTTTGAATCTGAAGTTAGAGTATTTTTTTGGTCCAAATGAGGATAAATCAAATTTTACTCAATATGTTATCAATTGTTGTTTGGATAATATTCCGTTACTTAAGTTGACCAGTGGATTACAGAAGCGTGATTTCATTTATATCGATGATGTAGTTTCAGTTTATTTGTTGTTATTGGAAAAACGTGATTTGTTTAATGATAATTTTATTGAGTATGAAGTAGGAAGTGGGGCTGCAATAACTATTAGACAGTTTGTTGAATTAATCCATCGATTAACTGCTTCTAAAACTCATTTGGGTTTTGGTGATTTACCATATCGTATAGGTGAGGTTATGTATTCACAAGCACAAACTGATAAATTAAAATCGCTTGGTTGGTCTTGTTGTTCTGAAATTGAAACGAATTTGAAGACGGTAATCGAACGATATTTAGATTAATCCACTTATTGAATCCAATTTTAAATTATGTCCATCCTATCATCAAACCAGAAGTAAATATAATGCAAAGATAGTGTTAATTACAGGCATTGGCGGTCAAGATGGCGCTTACCTTTAAATAAAGGCTATCAAGTTTTTGGTACATCCAGAGATGCAGTAGGATCGGCTTTTGGATCACTTGTTAAGCAGGGTATTGCTGATCAGGTTAAACTGCTTGTTTATGAGTAATATGGATTCATTGAGATATTGGTGGCATGCTACAGACTTTGTGCGTATGCAATGGATGATGCTGCAACAAGATCAGCCTGAAGATTATGTGATTGCTACGGGGGTGCAATATTCGGTAAGGCAGTTTATAGAAATGTCAGCACAAGAATTAGGCATTAGTATTCGTTGGGAAGGCGCAGGGGTTGAGGAAAAAGGCTTGGTATCGGCTATTGACGGCAATAAAGCATTAGGCTTAAAAGTAGGTCAAACTATTGTCGCTATTGATCCTCGTTATTTTAGACCTACTGAAGTAGATACTTTATTAGGTGATCCTAGCAAAGCTAAAGAAAAACTGGGATGGGTGCCTCAAATAACGCTACAAGAAATGATCAAAGAAATGGTTGCCTTTGATTATGATGAGGCCAAAAAACATGCCTTATTAAAAGATCAAGGTTTTAGTGTTTCAGTTAGTTGAGAGTGAGTGATTAAAAGGAAATATCATGAGTCATACTCTGGGGTTTCCCCATACTACACTTATTCCAATGTCTTGAAATAAAGGGGTATTAATGAAAGGCATCATCCTAGCAGGCGGTAGTGGTACGCGTCTATACCCTATTACCAAAGGCGTTAGCAAACAACTGACACCAATTTACGATAAGCCGATGATTTATTACCCTTTGTCGGTATTAATGTTGTCGGGTATAACCGAAATTTTGATTATTTCTACGCCACATGATCTCCCTCGTTTTGAAGAGTTATTAGGTGATGGCCAGGATATTGGCTTAACGTTATCGTATAAAATACAGCCTTCACCTGATGGTTTAGCACAGGCTTTTATTTTGGGTGAAGAATTTATTGGTCAAGATGATGTATGCATGGTGTTGGGTGATAATATTTTTTATGGTCATGGCTTAGTAGCTATGCTCAATCAAGCCGTTGCCAATGTGACTCAGCATAACAAAGCCACGGTATTTGGTTATCATGTAAAAGATCCTGATCAATACGGTGTGGTTGATTTTGATGCAGAAGGCAATGCCTTAAGTCTTGAAGAAAAACCCCTTAAACCTAAAAGTAACTATGCGGTGGTGGGCTTATATTTTTATCCGAATAGTGTGGTTGAGATTGCTAAAAACATCAAACCTTCTGCGCGGGGTGAGTTAGAAATAACCACGGTTAATCAAACTTATCTTGAGCAAGGCGACTTAAAAGTTGAGCTGATGGGGCGTGGTTTTGCGTGGTTAGATACCGGTACGCATGAATCTTTATCAGATGCCTCTAATTTTATTCAGACCATTGAAACAAGACAAGGCTTAAAAGTGGCTTGTATTGAAGAGATTGCTTATGAAATGGGTTATATCTCTAAAGCTGAATTGATTAATTTGGCACAACCGTTATTAAAAAACCAATACGGGCAGTACTTACTGCGCCGTGCTGAAGAAGGTAGGGGTATATCTGCTTGATGGGTTCTTGGGGTCTGTAAAACAATGGGCAGCTTATGCTGGGATGATGAATGTTAGGTGTGTTAGTTTAAATCGTTTATTTGTTATACTGCTGATATCTTGAAATTAACTGGAGCTTGTTGTGGCAACGATTACGTTTGATACACATAGATTTGTTCGTAAATTAGAAGAAGCGGGTTTTGATCAAAAACAAGCAGAGGGATTGACTGAAGCTATGCGAGCTGCAATCGAAGAGTCAGAATTGGTGACTAAAAAAGACTTGCAGATTGAATTAGCTCCTATTAAAGCAGACCTTAATTTGCTTAAATGGATGATGGGCGCTCTTATTGCCATTGCCATTGCTAATTTTTCTAAACAATTTTTTTAGTCAGAAAAAGATAAAGCCCGCATGAATGGAGGCAGGGTTCTGCATAAGTATCGACTTAGCTAGCGGGATAAAACCGACCAAGGAGTTGCCGGCTATTGAGGTCTCCAACCGTTTCAGGCAGCGTTGCAAACCACGATCGACGAAAAGTGTACAGGCCATGTTAATTTAAACCCACAACAAGGCTAATATGGGAAATATTGATAAATTGCTTTTAAAAATTTTAAGTGGTACTTCTGATGCTAATATTTCTTTTGACGATCTATGTAATATATTGAAAAACTTGGATTTTGAGTTGCGTACAAAAGGTAGTCATCATGTTTTTAGAAAAGTAGGGGTTGATGAAAAAATTAATTTACAAAAAGATGGCGCTAAAGCAAAACCTTATCAAGTTCGTCAGGTACGTGATATTTTAGTCAGAAACAGGCTTACTGGAGGATAAATATGTTTAAGTACGAAACCATTATTTATTGGAGTGAAGATGATCAGGCTTATTTGGTCGAGGTTCCGCAGTTGCCGGGCTGTCTAGCACATGGCGACAGTTATGAGGAGGCCCTTGCTAATATTAAAGAGGCTATTCAGCTTTGGATTGATACCGCTTATGAATTTGGTGATGTTATTCCAACGCCAAAAGGGCGCAGACTGATGTATGCCTAACGAATAAAATTATTCCGACATCAACCAAAACAGTTATATCCAATTTTTATGAGGCTCTATGTGAATTGTAGTGGGTAAACTGTCATTCCGGCATGGGCTGCCGGAAACCAGACGCCTTGGATGATTTTCAGTTGGACATAAGTTTTTTTTGACAGGTTTTATTTTTATATCACTTAGTTACGAAGATGGATTGCCTCTTTTCATAACTCAACACAGTCAAACCTATCAGCTACTTACAAACAAGAGCTTATGAAATGCTTGCAAAACGCGATGTTCATATACATTTTGGCTGCTTTCAAATATTTAATAAAATTAATTGGATATAAATGAAGTTTATAAGAGCAGTTATTCCTGATGTTGTGATTATAGAGCCTGCTGTAATGGGTGATGAGCGTGGTTATTTTGTAGAAACGTTTCGTCAAGATAAGCTCAATGCATTTTTGGGCTTTACCATTATTTTGTGCAAGATAATGAATCTAAATCCAGCTATGGCGTATTAAGAGGCTTGCATTATCAATTAGCTCCCGCTGCACAAACTAAATTAGTGCGAGTGATTAAAGGTAAAGTCTTAGATGTGGCTGTAGACATAAGAGCAGGTAGCCCAACCTTTGGTCAGCATGTGAGTGTTGAATTATCAGAACAAAACAAGCGCCAATTATTAGTGCCGCGAGGCTTTGCTCATGCCTTTGTCGTGTTAGAAGATGACACGGTGTTTGCTTATAAAGTGGATAACTATTACTCGCCAGAAAATGATCGCGGCATTGCTTTTGATGATCCAGCTTTGGGGATTAATTGGCTAGTGGATAAATACTGCTTACAATTATCCGCTAAAGATACCCAGCAAGTAGCACTCGTTAATGCAGAAGTGTTTACTTTTGAACAGGACTACTATGCCTAAAAGTATATTAGTCACTGGCGCCAATGGCCAACTGGGCTCTGAACTACAGCAATTTGCACCCATTCATCCTGAACTTAACTTTACCTTTGTTACTCGTACCGAGCTTGATTTAAGTGATAGCAACGCTATTGCTGCATGGTTTGCAGATAAACATTTTGACGTGATTATTAATTGCGCCGCTTATACCGCAGTGGATAAAGCCGAAACAGAATTGGAGTTAGCCTATGCCATTAATTCCACTGCTGTAGCCACCCTAGCCACGATTGCAAAAGCCCAACACAGCAGTTTAATTCATATCTCTACCGACTATGTGTTTGCTGGGCAAAACTATCGCCCCTATCTGGAAACCGATGCTACGGATCCGCAAGGTGTTTATGGCGCAAGTAAGTTGGCGGGTGAACAAGCGCTGTTAACTATTAATCCCGCAAAATCTATCATTATTCGTACGGCTTGGGTGTACTCGCAATTTGGCAATAACTTTGTTAAAACCATGTTGCGTTTAGGTAAAGAACGCGAAGAATTAGGTGTTATTTATGATCAAGTCGGCTCACCCACTTCGGCAAGAGATTTAGCTTGTGCTATCTTAAGCATTATTTATCACCCTAAATTAGCAAGCCTAACAGGCACAGAAATCTATCACTACAGTAATGAAGGCGTCTGTAGTTGGTATGACTTTGCTAAAGCGATCTTTAATCATTCTGAGCTAAATTGTCGCGTTAAGCCATTGGAAACCAAAGACTACCCAACACCAGCTAAGCGACCGCATTACAGTTTGCTGAATAAAGCAAAAATTAAACACGATTATGATATCACTCTTCCTTATTGGCCCGACAGTTTAAAAGCTAGTCTTAACATCCTAAACGGTAAATAACATGCGCTCTATTTTAGTCACCGGTTGTGCTGGTTTTATTGGCAGTAACTTTGTTCCCTACTTTCTTGAGAAATACCCAGAATATCAAATTATTAATCTGGACTTACTGACCTATGCAGGCAACTTAGAGAATTTATCAGAAGTGGCAGGCCATGAACGCTATGCCTTTGTACAAGGTGATATTTGTGATCGGGCTTTGTTAGAGGGTTTATTTGCTCAGTATGATATTCGTGGTGTGATACATTTTGCCGCCGAAAGTCATGTCGATAACTCGATTATAAACCCCGGTGTCTTTGTACAGACCAATGTGAACGGCACATTTACCTTGATTGATGTGGCTTATAAGTATTGGATGGATAAACCATTTGCTTTCAAAAGTGGTTATGAATCATGTCGCTTTCATCATATCTCTACCGATGAAGTATATGGCACGTTAGGTGAATTAGGTTTGTTTACTGAAGAAACCCCTTACGCCCCAAATTCTCCTTATTCGGCCAGTAAAGCGGGTAGCGATATGATCGTGCGCAGTTATTATCACACCTATGGAATGAATACTGTGATTACTAATTGCTCAAATAACTATGGTCCTAAACAGCATAACGAGAAATTAATCCCCACTATCATTCGTAAAGCGATAGCTGGTGAGTTAATTCCTATTTATGGCGATGGAAAAAATATCCGTGATTGGTTGTATGTGTTGGATCATTGTAAGGGTATTGATTTGGTATACCAAAATGGTAATGTCGGTGAGGTTTACAATATTGGCGGTTGTAATGAGCGCACTAATAATTACATTGCCGATAAGGTCTGTGAGATATTAGATGGTTTGCGGCCTAAAGCGGAAGGCAGTTATAAAGATCAATTAAATTTTGTCGAAGACAGAGCGGGACACGATAAGCGTTATGCAATTGATGCTACTAAGATTGAAACTGCTCTAGGTTGGCAGGCAGATGAAAATTTTGAGACCGGGATTGTTAAGACGATAGAGTGGTATTTGGAAAAGTAAAGCAATTTCAAGAGTAATAGAGGACATATCCCAGTTTATATAAAAATAATTGCCTTCTTAATTTAAGAGCGACGAAGAATTATATTAAAAGCTATAGATGCTTTTGTGCTGAATAAGACTTGTGAAGAGTGGCTTTTTTTTGAAAATAAAAGAAAATAAAAGGGTCTGACCCTGAGGTATCCCCACAAATTACTCGACCTCCAAGGTCTTGAAATACCCGGCCAACATGTCTTGAGCTATTTTCCAATAGTCATCTGGTAAAGTTAATGACAAGTAACGGCAGGCGATACGTGCGAGAAAAATAACCGAATAAGGAGAGCCTTTTTGACCGGTGTTTACCCTGATTTGTCGTTCAGTCTCAGTGCCTTTCAAACTTAACCCTATTAGCCATAATGCAAAAATAGTGAGCGCCGAAATCAGTAAAAGATTTGCGCGACGTTCGGTTTTTATCCGGCTTTCACAGGCTAAATCCAATCCGTAACTCGTACTTTTTGTGTCACGAA
>Ga0214181_1000075_pt1 | contig 26616 bp, 22 predicted proteins | sample TroBogEpilimnion_19_FD_153019 | JGI IMG/M metagenome (GOLD analysis project Ga0214181, IMG submission 153019) | Freshwater microbial communities from Trout Bog Lake, WI - 05NOV2007 epilimnion | ecosystem: Environmental > Aquatic > Freshwater > Lake > Epilimnion/Euphotic zone | place: Trout Bog...
AGGATCGCTACACCTATGCCGGAAACGCTTTACTCGCTGATGCTCGAAAAGTCTTATTCCGGCCTACAAGTTAAGGCAGCCCCTACGATCTTCAACACAATGTTATCGTTCGCGCGTAGGAATGCTAACAATTATATATGTAAATACCTATGCCCTTTTACAAAGGGGGAAGCTAAAACTCGCTAGGGTCGTGTTTCAAAACAATTGTTATTGAATAAGAGCAGCATTGTAGGCCGGAATAAGACCATCTAAGCGTAGCGCATGATGGCGTTTCCTGCACAGGATCGCTACACCTATGCCGGAAACGCTTTACTCGCTGATGCTCGAAAAGTCTTATTCCGGCCTACAAAATAGAAACCCTTGCGCGGTTTATAAAATGTCTTCATCCTGAACATAATAACGTTCAGCGGCGATGACTTCTGCAGGTATTTTTCTAGCTAATAAATCGTCTACATCGGAGGCAACTCTATCAATGAGTTGCAAAGTTTCATTCAATTCTAATGATTTAAGTAGCGCATTACCCCACACAGAAACATGGAGCGAATTAATAATTCGAGTCTTATTGTTTTTTGCCCATTCCTCAGAAATTAATAAACCCAGTTGATCTAATTTAGCCTGAATATTATCAGCTGTTGGGGAGTTTTTTAATTTTAGCAAGATATCTTGAGTTATATTATTCCAGCCATTTGGATAGAGTTCAGAGCCCTTATAAAAACGAACTATCCAGCTTAAATATTCATCCTGACTTTGAATGTTTTTATTGGTTACATCTTGCTGGTATTGGTTTAGAAAATACGCTCTGGGCGGTAGTTCATTAGGCCAGTTTGGGTCTTGTGGTTTATTAAGCGCACAGCCAGATAACGCTACAATAAATAGAATGAAAACACTAACTATGGTGATTTTATAATGTTTTGATAACAGCTTGTTAGTCATGAAGAATTTACCGCAGTTAGTGGTATTGTCGTTTAATTAATTGTTAGTTAGTTTTTGTCGGGTTAGCGATAGAGACTGTGAAAGTATTCTTTTTATTCCCCTCTTTAGCAAAGAGGGGTCAGGGGAGATTTGATCTATTAAAAAATTATTATTAAATATCAATAATCTATGACTTAATAAAATCCCCCTCGATCCCCCTTTTACAAAGGGGGAAGCTAAATTCATAATACTTTCACAGTCTCTTACGCTCTAAAAGCCTTATTCCAGCCTACAGCTTGGGCGGAATGAATTCGCCCCTACATTACCGCTACAACTGTACTTAAGAATATTACCAAGGAGTTTATATATGAAACAGCATCAGACGATGCGCTCTGCTGAGCAGCAATCGTTAGTCATTCCTAAGGCAGGATTTAGAGAATTATTGGCTTGGGCCTTTTATGATTTTGCTAACTCTGGCTATACCACGGTAGTACAAACCACTATATTTAGTGCTTATTTTGTTGGTGTAGTCGCGGGCGCTGAGCAAGGAGTGACCCCGGGTTTTTCGACACTACTGTGGTCGTTGGCGATAGGACTCGCTAATTTTGTGGTGATGATCAGCGGGCCGTTGCTAGGCGCTATTGCCGATCATCGTGCTTGTAAAAAACGCTTTCTATTAATCTCATCGATAGGTTGTATTACAGCAACCGCTAGCTTGGCATGGGTAGGCCCTGGTGATATCACAATGGGGATGATTTTAGTAACTGTGTCGGCCATCATGTTTGCCAGTGGTGAAAATCTGATTGCCGCCTTTTTGCCAGAACTCGTGCCTGAAGAGAATATGGGACGCTTGTCAGGTTATGGTTGGGGATTAGGTTATGTTGGGGGCTTACTGACTTTGGGTATCTGTTTAGCCTATATTACTTGGGCTAAACAACAAGGCTTAACCTCCACTCATTATGTGCCTGTGTCCTTACTTATTACCGCGCTCATTTTTGCTTTGGCAGCACTGCCTACTTTTATCTGGTTACGTGAGCGAGCCATTCCCGCAGTATGGGATAAAAGTCGTAGCAGTTTACAGATCAGTTTTGCAAGATTACTCCATACCTTTAAAGAAGCAGCTCGCTTTCAGGATTTACTGTGGTTTTTGATAACCTTAGGAGTCTATCAATCGGGTGTCAGTACGGTGATTGTTTTAGCGGCTATTTATGCACAGGAAGTCATGGGTTTTGATACTCAAGCCTTGATAATCTTGATCATGGTGGTGAATGTGACTGCGGCAGTAGGTGCTTTGATTTGCGGGCATTTGCAAGATCGAATGGGCTCAGTTCCAACGCTGGCTATCACTTTAGTTATCTGGATTATTGCGGTTATCGTGGCATTGTTAGCGCATGAAGCTATTGATATGTGGATTGCTGGTAATTTGATTGGTTTGGCGATGGGGGCTAGTCAGGCGGTAGGTAGGGCTTTGGTGAGTAAGTTTTCACCTGTGGAACGTACCGGTGAATTTTTAGGTTTATGGGGCTTAGTTAATCGATTGTCGGCTATCATCGGGCCGTTGAGCTATGGTTTGATTAATTATGCGAGTCAAGGAAATCACCGCATGTCGTTATTATCGACCTTGGTATTTTTTATGATCGGTTTAGTGTTGTTAGTAAAAGTCAAAGAAAGTCGAGGTAAAGCAGTTGCGACTTTGAAAGTATTATAATTTTAGCTTGCCCATCGGTACATTTCACATCGTAGGGACAGGTTTCGACCTGTCCCTACATTACGATCCATTCAATGATTATTATTAAATATCAATAGCCTATGACTTAATAAAATCCCCCTCGATCCCCCTTTTACAAAGGGGGGAAGCTAAAGTCATAATATTTTCACAGTCTCAATACGCCCCTACGGTGATTTTTATCGTTTCCACGCCGATAAGAAGCTTGTGTAGATACCTATGTTGCTAAAGAGGGGGGAATAAAAAGAATACTTTCACATTCTCAGTTGCTAATAGTTATTCCGCTAAATAGCTTACTAGCAGGCACGCTAACAATTGTATATTGATCGATAATTCTCTATGATTGCGCCCTGTAGTCAATATCATAATAACTGAGAGCAAAAATGAAATTAATAACTGCGATTATCAAGCCATTTAAGATGGATGATGTAAGAGAGGCATTGTCTGAAATAGGCGTTGCTGGTGTCACTGCCACTGAAGTAAAAGGCTTTGGTCGTCAAAAAGGTCACACCGAGTTGTATCGAGGCGCTGAATATGTTGTCGATTTTTTACCTAAAATTAAGTTAGAAATTGCTGTCACTGATGAGATGGTTGATAAAGCGGTCAGCACTATAGTGAAAGCCGCTAATACTGGAAAAATCGGTGATGGAAAAATATTTGTATCTAATTTAGATCAAGTCATACGTATTAGAACTGGTGAAACAGGAGAGGATGCGATTTAAGTCGCTTACGAATAAACAATGCTTAAAAATTATAATAATAAGAGAAATTGGCTGCTGGCAGCCTTGCTATTACTACCCACAATAGCGTCAGCGGCAGAGTTAAATCAAGCAAATACAGCCTGGATATTAACATCAACAGCCTTGGTGTTGTTTATGACGATTCCAGGCTTGTCTTTGTTTTATGCTGGCTTAGTCAGAAGTAAAAACGTATTGTCGGTGTTGATGCAGTGTTTTGCTATTACTTGTGTCGTATCGATACTTTGGTTGGCAGGCGTTTACAGTTTTATTTTTGCCGATGGCGGTAGTTTACAGGCGTTTATCGGTGGTGCTTCTAAAGTCTTTTTGCCGGGTATCGGTACAAGTTCAATGACCGGTGATATTCCTGAGTCGGTTTATTTCATGTTTCAAATGACCTTCGCCATTATTACCCCAGCTTTAATCGTGGGAGCTTTTGCTGAGCGTATGAAGTTTTCTTCTATGCTTGCCTTTAGCAGTTTATGGTTGATTATAGTCTATATGCCAGTTTGTCATTGGATCTGGGGCAATGGCTGGCTCGCTAGTATGGGCGTCATGGATTTTGCAGGTGGTATCGTTATTCATGTTAATGCCGGTGTCGCAGCTTTAGTTTCTGCTTTGGTATTGGGAAAAAGAAAAGGTTTTCCAACAACCGGTATGCCTCCACATAATATGACCATGGTAGTGACCGGTGCTGGCATGTTGTGGGTCGGTTGGTTTGGCTTTAATGCCGGGAGTGCTTTGACTGCTGACGGCCGTGCGGGGATGGCTATGTTAGCTACGCATATTGGTGCTGCTTCGGGTGCATTAACGTGGATGATTATCGAATGGAAGCGTTATGGTAAACCGAGTGTGTTAGGCATAGTGACGGGTATGGTTGCAGGTTTAGGCACTATTACTCCCGCGTCTGGTTTTGTCGGTCCTTTCGGTGCTTTAGTGATTGGTGTAACAGCGGGTATTGTGTGTTTTTATGCGACTCAATATGTTAAACGTAAATTGATCATTGATGATTCCTTGGATGTATTTCCTGTACATGGCATAGGGGGTATTACCGGATCATTATTAACAGGTGTATTTGCAGCCAGCAGTTTAGGTGGCTTGGGTCTACCTGATGGTGTTTCTATGATGAGTCAAGTAGGCGTGCAAGCTTTAGCTGTGTTGGTGACTATTGTTTGGAGTGCCTTATTTAGTTATCTGATTTTAAAAGGTTTAGATAAATGGATAGGCTTACGCGTAACACCTGATGAAGAAGTGCAAGGTTTAGATACCGTGTTGCATGAAGAAACAGGCTATCTTGATTTATAGGTAGTGGTTAAGGGCTTAAGGCTGGACAGTTTAATCGTTCACTATATTAAAGGGCTCAGTGTTAGGACTAGCTCTGTCCCTTTAGTTATTAGTCTAATCATGACTGAATTGTAATCTATATATGAAAGGCGGCTTAATTAAGTCGCCTTTTTTGTTTAAAAATTTATCGTTTCCACCTAGAGCACCACTGCCCACAGTTAAGGCATAGGTATCTACACAAGTTTCTTATCGGCGTGGAAACGATAAAAAATCACCTACGATCTTCACCACAATGCGCTCCTTCTTGTGTGGAGATGATAACAATTACTTGTGTAGATAGCTTTTCAGGGGAGTGAGTTATCATACGCAGGACATAAATAGTCAATTAACTCAACGAGAACTTATGAGACGGTTAATATCTAACATTAAAATCCCTGCTGTCGTTATAGGCTGTTTAATGCTTATTTATGTTGGCTTTAGTGTTGTTATCCTGCCTAAATTATTAGCTTCAAAAATTCCTGAATTGATTGCAAATGAGACGGGTAGAAAAGCGCTCGTTGCAAAAGTTCAGATTCAGCCTTTTCCTTTAGCTATTAATATTCAAGGCTTTGAATTGCAGGAAGTTGATGGCACTGTATTTAGCCAATTTTCTGACTTTTATATTCGTTTAGGCTTTATTAAATCTCTACAACAATCAGCCTTGGTGATCGAGGAACTGAGCCTAGCAAAACCCATAATTCATATTACCAGACACAAACAAGGTGATTTCAATTTTCAAAGCTTAGTAAAGCTTAAAGCAGATAAAGAACAACACACCAGCGCCTTATTGCCTTTAACTATTCTGCAAATTAAGGTTTCTGATGGACAGTTAATTTGGGAAGATTTTAGTTCTGGTCAGTTAGTAAAAGAAACACTAATACCGATTAATTTAACGCTAGAAAATTTATCAACAAAATCAGATCAGCAAGCTCAGCTCAAGTTGTCGGCAAGTTCAAGTTCAGGCGGTGTTCTGGATTGGCAAGGGTCGCTAGCTTTAAATCCTATTGTGTCTGAAGGGCATCTGCAATTAGATCATCTACGATTGGAAAATTTATTAGCCTTGGCTAATCAAACTCTCCCGCAGATTAAGATTACTGGGACGGAATTATTCTCTGCGGATTATAAGCTGACTGATAGCGATTTAGGCCTAAAGTTTATGGTCACCAAAGCGGAACTAGCGTTACACGATATTCAAGTACTAGAAAAAACCACAGCAAAACCGCTAATCAATCTGCCGGTTATTGCTGCACAGGGAATTGTCCTTGATGTTGAAAAGCAGAGTCTGTTAGTTGAATCGGTGTCTGCAGATAATGCTGATATTCAAGCCAGCTTAACGCCAGAGGGCGTTATTAATTATCAAGGGTTATTTCCAGCTGATGCTGCTGCAAATAACTCAGTGACTCCTGATGATGCCGTGCAAAAAACTGCTTGGCTAATTAAGGTGAATAACTTCGCCATCAAAAATGCTGCGTTCAATTTTGTAGATCAAACCTTAAAAAAACCACTAAGTATTGCCATTAAACCCATTGCTTTTAAGCTTAGAAATATAACTAATCAAAGCGATGCTCAAATACCAGTACAACTCAGTATGGCTATTAATCAAACAGGTTCGATTTCGTTGAACGGTAACGCAACTCTTATGCCCGTTTCTGCTAATTTGGCGGTGGATATCAAAAATATAGACCTAGAAGAATTCCAGTCTTATGTAGATAAATATGTACATTTAGATGTTATCGATGGTGGATTAAATATCAATGGCAATGTATCAGTTGCAGGTCTTGATAAAGATAAACCCGATATTAAATTTAAAGGTGATGCTAGGATAGATCGTTTATTAACGCGCGATCAAACGCTACGTAAAGATTTTATAAAATGGGCTGGGCTGACTTTGTCAGATCTAGATATTGATGTGTCAGCTCAGCACTATACGGCTACAACATTGTTGATTGAGAAGCCTTATGTCAGAGTGATCATTAATAAAGACAAAACCACTAACTTTAGTGATCTTGTTGTCCATAATAAAAGTAATGCGCCCATTCAGGTTAATGCTGAAAGCACAACAAAGTCTTTAGCTAATCCAGTGTATTTTAAGCTGGATAAAATTAAAGTGACCGAAGGCTCTTCAGATTTTTCCGATCTTTCACTGATTCTGCCGTTTGCTGCAGAAATTAAAGGCTTAGATGGCGGTGCTAGTGGGTTTTCTTCGGAGCAAACATCGACCATTAAATTAGCTTTGGCTGGCAAAGCTTATGATTTGGCGCCAGTTAAGATTAAGGGTGAAATGAGTCCCTACTTGGGTGACTTTAATGTTGCTATTAATTTTAATGATCTACCGATGCCTTTGGTATCGCCTTATATGGTGCAATTTGCAGGCTATAGAGTTGAAAAAGGTCAAATGACTCTAGGGCTAAAATATAATGTGAGTCATCATGATTTGACTGCGACCAATAGTATTTTAATTAACCAATTTGAGCTGGGTGACAAAGTTGAAAATCCTAATGCAGTTTCTTTACCGCTTAAATTGGCTGTAGCTTTGCTGAAAGACTCTGATGGTAAAATAAAAATAGAAGTGCCTATTTCTGGCAGTTTAGATGACCCTAAATTCAGTGTAAACGCCTTAATTAAAGATGCGTTACTGAATATGCTGAGTAAAGTGGTAGCTTCACCTTTTCGAGCATTGCTTGCACTTATTGGTAGCGAAGTAGACTTAAGTAGCATTAGTTTTCCTGCGGGTCATTCGTATTTGACTAAAGCACAGCAGGCTAAATTAGATAGTTTGGCGCAAGCTCTTAAAGCCAGGTCTAGTTTAAATTTAGATATTAAAGGAGCGGCTTTTATCGATCAAGATTGGTTGATTGTTAGAGAAGATGCCTTATATGAGCAGCTTAAAAGACGAAGAGCCTTGGAAATTAATCAAAATACGGCTAAAAAAATACGTCATGAGTATGTTGAGTTATCGGATGATGATTACAAACGTTTATTAGCGGATATGTTTATACAAAAATTTCCTTTGTTAGCAGATAGGTCTTTGCTAGGTTCGCCTCAGTTGAAAAATGCTAAATCCGATGATTTTTATGAGGCTGCCAAACAAAAGCTCTTTACTATTATTAAGCCGGAAGAAGACAGGCTTAAGCGCTTAGCGACTGCAAGAGCTCAAGTGATTGCCAATTATATGGTTCAGAAAGGTGTAGCTAGTGAGCGTTTATTTATATTGGATACGGTGATTAATTCTGATCCAAACAGCAAAGAGCTCTCTGTTGTTTTGTCGTTGAATAGTAACTGATATTATCCAGCCATTCAGTGGTTTATAAAAAACAAACAATGAGGTCGCTATTGCGACGATTATATTTAATCGGGTAATCGCACCCGAGTGCGAGATACTTTCTTTTGCGCAGCCTTTAGAAAGTATCTAAAGAAAAGGCGGCTCGATTACCGCTGCTTCCTGCGCTCCTCGTTTTTGTCGGGGGGCGGCAGAGGAGACTGTGAAAGTATTATGACTTTAGCTTCCCCCTTTGTAAAAGGGGGATCGAGGGGGATTTTATTAAGCTATAGGTTGTTGATATTTAATAATAATTTTTTAATAGATCCAATCTCCCCTAACCCCTCTTTGCTAAAGAGGGGGAATAAAAAGAATACTTTCACAGTCTCAGAGAGGGCTTCCAGCCCTCCTACCGATGCGAGGCATCCATGTCGCGCCCCTGCGGGCTAATCCCAACAAAACCTGCGGTGCTAGATGCGGCAAATGCTTAACTGTGGGCAGTGACGCTTCGCGTGGGAATGATGAAAATAGCTGCGTAACAGCAGTTAATAATACGACTATGCTTTATAGCCATACATTAATGGGCGCTTGATGAAAGAAGAAAAATACCAAGGTTTTATTCGTGTAAAGCCTGGAGATGTTATATATCTTAAAGATTGTCCTACTGGTTGGGCTCAGACTGAGGCGATTAAATCCGTCGGGAAGGAAAAATCTAAACTGCATGCAGAGATGCGTCTTGAACAAGATTTAGCGGAATTGGCTAAGGTTCAGCAATTACTGTATGTCGATGATCGCTATTCGGTCTTAATAGTGTTTCAGGCTATGGATGCAGCTGGAAAAGATAGCACTATTAAGCATGTGATGTCTGGAGTTAATCCACAGGGGTGCCAAGTATTCAGTTTTAAGCAGCCTTCGAATGAAGAGTTAAATCATAATTTTCTTTGGCGCTATATGAAAAAAGTACCCGAGAGAGGTCATATCGGTATTTTCAATCGCTCTTATTACGAAGATGTGCTAATTGCAAAAGTTCATCCTGAGTTGTTGCAAAAATTAACTGAAGACAAAAAAAATAAAGCATTCTGGGACGCTAGGTACCAAGATATTAATGCTTTTGAGCAGCATTTGGCGCGTAATGGAACGGTTATACTTAAGTTTTTTTTGCATGTATCAAAAGAAGTACAAAAAAAACGTTTTATAGAGCGCTTAGATCGCCCCGAAAAAAACTGGAAGTTTTCAATGGCAGATCTTGCCGAGCGAGAGCGCTGGGATGATTACATGAAAGCTTATGAGCAAGCGATAAATAGCACCAATACTGAATGGGCGCCTTGGCATATTATTCCAGCAGATGATAAATGGGCAATGCGAGCTGCTGTTGCTGATATTATTACTACCCGATTGCATAATCTTAGCTTAAGCTATCCCACATTAACTGAAGCTCAAATAACTCTGTTAGCACTTGCACGTAAACAGCTTGAGAATGAATAGGTTTTGGGTAAAATTTGATGCTAGCAGATAGTTATCTGAAGCCGGTCGTATGATACAGACAGGTCGCGGGCTGTCCCTACGGGTTTTATTTGAACTTGTGTAAATAGCTATCCTTTGCACCCCCTGAGTCAGAATAGTTGTTTTTATGGCAGTTACAATTTACATTCAGCTAATTTATTGTTTTCAAGGACTAAAGCATTTATTTATTAATAGTCTAAAGGTATGGTTTTTAATTGGGATTAATCCATGAGTTTCTTAAGTAAAACAGGTCGATGGTTCGCTAAAGAAAATAGTCGAAGAATTAGTTTTATTGTTGTTTTTATTATAGTGGCTGTTGTGGGTGGTCGTATCACTCATCTTTATGATGTCTCTAAGAAACCTAAGGTCGTAGTTGAGCAATCCATAGTTGAAGGAGATAACGCCTTAAATATTGGTCGTTATGCTGAAGCTGAGCGAATTTTTGCTGCAGAATTTAAGGGTAATAGCAAAAATAACGCGGCTGAATGGGGAATGAAAATAGCGAAGGTTAGGCAGGCACTATTAATGCCAACCTTTAAGGCTGATCTTGATGTGCTTTATCAAGAAGATCCTGATGATTCCTACGTAAATTTTTTTATGGGTGAGTATTATGTGGCTAATCAACAGTTTGATAAGGCTATGCTCTATTATGATAGGGCTATCGCTTTAAACTCAAGGTTGGCTGAAGCGCATTTTAAGTTAGCCGAGCTTTATGAACAGCAAGGTCTATCAGAAGCGACCACAGTTGAATTGCTTAAAGCTATAGATATCGCACCTATTAATAAGTACCGAAATAAATTGGGTACGCTGTATTTTAAGCAAAAGCGTTATGAAACAGCAATCAAAGAATTTGGAAAAAACCAAGCTTATCCGCTTTCAGCTCTTGAAAGCGCTATGATTTACTGGCAACTTCAATATTTAAGTCAAGCTTTAAGTTATCAAAAGCAGGCGCTAGATTTACTTGAAAATGAAGAGCTGATGACTAAGCCTGAAAATCAAGAGCCTTGGTATTTTGAGATTGCGCCTAAAAAAGTCATTCGATTGAATGAGTTAAATCAAAAAATAGCCTATGCCTATTATGGCTTGTCAGTGAGTTTTTATTTGCAAAGTGATGCTGCAAGGGCGGACAACGCAGTACAAAAATTACCTGAATTAAGCTCAGTCCAGCAGCGTGATCTAAAGCTTTTAGTAGCCGCCGATTTGGAGTCGCTAGTCAAAGCAAATGGTGGTTTCTTGGATCAAGTTGAGGCTTATAAACTTCGTTATCTTGAAACTTCAGGCAGCGGACAAACTAAGCTTGAACAAGTTGATAGTCCTGCCTAGATAGAATTGCTTGATGAATTTAAATTATTCTTTAGTCCTTGCTAGCAAGCATCATTGGATTTGGTGCTTGATATACAAAATTTATGCAGCCAGCTTTTTAGTATAGCGCGTAGCTTTTGGAATGCTTTTTACTATCTATAGCTATAATAATTGATGTTCAATGTTGAAGCGTGTGGCTCATCTCATCTCATGTCAATCAGCATGCTAAGTTAGTTTAGTTACAGTGCCCAACTAACAATCAGTGCAGCATAGCTTAGTCGTTGTAAATAGATGCATCGATAATTCTTGCCATTTGCATAAGGTATTGTTATAAAACTTCTCTTCACAGGTTAAATTAAAACTTTTAATAACAAAAGGCAGATTGAAATGAACAAAATAGCATTATTAGCAGTGGTCAGTATTTTAAGTGGATGTGCTGCAACAGGTGAAAATTTACAATCCAATGTTTACAGAGCAGGGCAAGTTAATACGGCTCAAGCCGCTCGCTCAATAAAAATTATTACCGTATTACCCGCTAAGATTGAAGTTGATAACTCAAAACAAAAAAATCAAGCGCAAGTCGGTGGCGCAATATTAGGTGCTTTGGCGGGTGGCTTGGGCGGTGGCTTTGGTGGCTTAGGTGGACTTGGCACTACAGCAACGACTATCGCTGGTGGTGCTGCTGGTGCTGCAGCGGGCTCAATGGTATCTGATAAGGTTTTAGTCGAAGGTGTGTCGATTGCATATTCAGAAAATGGCAAAATGTTTACCTCTGCACAAGTAGGCAGATCTTGTGAATATCATCAAGGAGCCGCTATTATCATCTCAACATCCCCAACAGAAACACGTATTCAGCCTAATGCTAGTTGCCCTGCGGAGAAATAAATGAACAGATTCGTTTGGCTATTCGTATTTTTTTGCTGCACTGCTAATGCTGAACCATTAACTAATCAAATTAATGATTTTGAAGCTGTAGAGCAACAAAATGCAGCTGCGGCGAGAGACTTAGCTAAAGTTCAAGCTGATTATGCAAGACAACAAAATGACCTTAAACAGGCACAGCTTAAAGCAGATCAGCAAAGATCCGCAGAGCAAGAAAAAAGATTAGTGCAAGAAAGGGCGGAAGCTAATAGAGCGGCACAATTGAGTGCTAAAGCTGCTCAAGACAAAGCTGATGCACGAATAAAATTGGCCAATGAAGAAAGATTGCAAGATAAAGCTAGAGCCCAAGCGCAAGAGGATGAGCAACTTGAACTTTTGAAACAAGAGGCCGCTTTAAAAATACAACAAGAAGCTTTAGAAACGCAGCGCTTAAAAGCCAAGGTCGATTTAGAAACAGCAATCGCTTTAGATAGAGCTAAGAGTATTGAGGCAGAAACGGCTTTAGCTAGAAAAAAAGATGCTGCTGATATTGATGTCGTTCAATCGAGTGCTGATGCTGAACGAGCAGTCGGTAATGGTATTGAAGCTAATTTATCAGGTACTGGTCATGAAGGACTCTATAAATTCTTAGTGATGGTTTTTTTGGTCATCTTAGTGTTGATAGGTGTATTTATGGCGAGCAAATATTATCTAAAACATAAATCGAGTAAAAATGTAGATTCTGTAGAGAAATAAAAGTGTGTTGCGGGCTGGGTGCTTTTTGAAATCTAATATGACTCTTAAATATTGGACTAACGATAAAGTCGTTAGTCCAAGCTTGTACTTATATTTCCTCTCCTAGGCTGCATCTCAGCGTTTCGCGGAGCGTCACTGCTCAGAGTTAAGCATTTGTCGCCCCTATAGATACACTGCTTTTTCCCCTATCCTAACTGTGGACAGTGACGCGGGGCGTGGGAACATTAAACTTGTCTAGATACCTATGCTCCTAGGCTGGGGAAGGGTATATATCAGCTAACTTTATATTTATTGTTGATTACTTGATGGCCAACAAATACTCGCTTTCAGAATAAATATCTTCATTGCTTTCTAGTTGGTCTAGGTAAACCTTGCCTTGCAAATGATCAAATTCATGTTGAAAGACCCGTGCTACAAAATCTTCTAAAACGATTTCAATATTAGAGACTTGTTGATCCAAATAGTTAACTTGTATTTGTTTATAACGAGTTACTCGCGCACGTATGCCAGGAATGCTCAGGCAGGCTTCCCAATCCTTTACTTTGATCTCTGAGAGAGGTGTAAATGTCGGATTAATCATGACCGTAGGCTCCATTACTGGAGCCTGTGGATATCTGAGGGTTGGGCGTGAGGCAATAATGATGATTTGCTTAGAAACACTGATTTGAGGGGCGGCGAGGCCGACCCCTTCTGTCGTTGCTAAGGTGTCTTGCAGGTTTTTAATAAGCTGCTGGGTTTCAGCGCTGCTAATATCAGTAATAGGTTCAGCCTGTAAACGCAGAACTTTGGCACCTAACTGAGCAATTTCAATAACGCTAGTCATTATGATGCTTGTAACTCCGCTAAAATTAGGGATTGTGCTTGTGTCGGTTCATCATTGCTGGTGTGTAATAATTGTAAATAACTACCATCAGGCTGTAACAACCAAGCCTGCGTGTTATCTTTTAAGTACAAATCCAAGTCATGTAAGATGCGATTAGCTAGGCGTTTGCTTTCTATGGGGAAGCAAATTTCTACGCGACGGAACATATTGCGATTCATTAAATCTGCACTAGAGGCATAGACTTCTTGATTGCCGTCATTAGCAAAAGCATAAATCCTAGCGTGTTCTAAAAAGCGACCGATGATGGCGCGTACTTCTATGTTTTCAGAAATGCCGGGTATGCCGGGTCTTAGGCAGCAAATGCCTCTAACCATTAATTTAACTTCAACGCCCGCTTGTGAGGCACGATACAAGGCTTGTATCGATTGCTCTTCAACTATGGCGTTAACCTGAATAATAATCTTAGCAGGCTTGCCATTTTTAGCATGTTCTATTTCCCGCTCAATTTTTTCAATAATACCTTTATGTAAGGTAAAAGGTGATTGTAATAATTTGTTTAATTTAGTTACTTTGCCCAGGCTGGTAAGTTGAGCAAATACTCTTCTTACATCTTCACCTAATTCTTTATTGCAAGAGAATAAGCCGTAATCGGTATAAATTTGTGCAGTTTTGGGGTGGTAGTTACCGGTGCCTAGATGCACATAGTGACGTAAATCTTTACCTTCTCTGCGTAACACTAAACACATTTTGGCATGGGTTTTATAACCAACCACACCGTATACGACATGTACGGCAGCTTCTTGGAGTTTGGAAGCTAAATCAATATTGGCTTTTTCATCAAAACGCGCTCTTAACTCAATGACCACTGTGACTTCTTTGCCTGCGCGTGCCGCTTTAATTAAAGCGGCAACGACTGGTGAATCAGCACCCGTACGGTATAAGGTTTGTTTGATGGCGATTACGTCAGGGGAGGCTGCCGCTTGACGTAGAAATTCCACTACAGGTGAGAAAGATTCAAACGGATGGTGTAATAAAATATCATGGCGTTTAATGGCCGCAAAAATATCTTTGTTGCGAGCCAGTTGCGGCGGTGTGCTGGGTTTAAAGGGTGCGAACTTAAGATCGGGTCGGTTGACTAAGCTATTAATTTCTTGAATACGATTAAGATTAACAGGGCCGTCTACTAAGAATAGGCGATCACGGTTCATCTCAAAGCGATCTAGTAAAAAATTGACGGTATCATCAGGGCAGGCTGCATCTATTTCTAAGCGTACTTCATTGCCATAATTTCGCATGGCTAGCTCGCCTTGAACTGCAAGTAATAAATCATCAATAGCATCATCATCAACAAAGAAGTCACTATTTCTTGTGACCCTAAATTGATGGCAGCCTTTAACGGTCATGCCATTAAATAATTCATTTACAAAGGCATGGATAATAGAGGATAAAAATACAAAGTCATAAGGGCCACTTTGTGTTTCTTCTGCAGGTAATTGTATAACTCTAGGTAATGATCTAGGCGCTTGTAAAATAGCTCGGCCACTATTTCTACCAAAGGCATCTTTGCCTGTTAAAGAAATAATGAAATTTAAACTTTTGTTGAGTATTCGTGGAAAAGGATGAGCGGAGTCAAGACCTACCGGGGTTAAGATCGGTAATAATTCATCATTGAAATATTTGGCTAACCATTTTTGTTGAGATTCATTCCAATCATTTCGACGAATAAAACGAATATTTTCAGCGTTGAGTTGTGGAATTAATATTTCATTAAGAACTTGGTATTGCTCATCTACTAATTTGTGAGAATCAATAGCTATTCGCTCTAATTGTTGTTTAGGTGTTAAACCATCTAAGCCAGTAGCTTTAGGGTCAATAGCGGCTATTTCTAGTACGCTGGCGACTCGCACTTCAAAAAATTCATCAAGGTTTGAACAAGATATGCACAGGTAGTTGAGGCGCTCAAGTAGGGGGACGGCTTCATTTTTTGCTTGTGCTAATACCCGTTTATTGAATTCTAGTAAACTCAAGTCACGGTTAATATAGAGTTCTGGTTGCTCTAGGTCTACGATTTCAACTACTTTGCTGCTGTCCATTTGTATCCTTAAATTATCAAATAACACCGGTGATAAAAACATGTCGATCACTGATTTGTTCTACGTGTAACTTTAAATCAGCTTGAGCTAATTGCGTACTTATTTCTTCTAAACTAAAGGCGGCTAGTAAGGAATGATAAAAATCTCGCTGTAAGATTTTAGGTTCATTCGCTGCATAGTCCTTTACCATTTTCTGCGCAACTATTAAATCAGCAGGGCGCAATAAATCCATTATGATGATGCGTGTACCGGATCTTGCATAATTTTTTATTGTTTTCCATAGTACCTGAGACTCAGGTAAATGGTGTAACAAACTATTAGAGAAAATTATGTCATAGTCAGATTGCGGTAATATTACATCAGGTAACAGTCCGTGTATAAAATCTACTCGTGTGTGTAAGTCAGGGTTTAAAGTCGCTAAAGCAACATTGAGCATAGGCTGTGATCCATCCACAGCATGAAGGGTACTTAAAGGAAATGCTTTTGCAAACCGAAAACTAATGTCGCCAGGTCCACAGCCCAAATCTAATGCTGTGCCCGAAAAGTTGGGTTCATTAATCCATGCGCTTAAACGATTTATAAAATCTTGGTGAGGGATTTCAAAATCAGCCTGAGCATAGGCGATGACTTGATGTTCATCAACCATTAGTTCTGGTTCTAGTACACGCTTCATAGTCTGCGTTGCCTATCGCCTTGCAAACCGCCAGTATGAAGGGCAATAATGCGCTGGCCGCGGCTAAAGTGACCTTTTCTTATTAAATCAAACAGTGCGTACATCATTTTTCCAGTATATACAGGTTCTAGTTGAATAGTTGTTTTGGTTTCAAAGGCGGATATAAAGCTTAGTAGTTCAGGTGTACTGCTAGCAAAACCGCCAAAATGGTAGTCTAAATTAATTTGCCAGTTGCTTTGTGTTTGTTTTAATAAGGAATTGACATCTGTGTTTAAAAAGCCTGCATTTTTTAAAGCTGCAAAACCTAATACTGAGATATTATCTGGTGTAGCTGCAATGAGTCCGGCTAAAGTTGTCCCAGTGCCACAAGGCGCACAAAGGTAGTCATAACTTATATCTATTTCATTAACGAGTTCTGCGACGCCGTTTAAAGCTAAAGTCTGTGCGCCGCCCTCAGGTAGCCAGTATTGTTGTGGCTTTAAACCGGGTAAATCTAGGTAGCCTTTATAATGTCTAAGTTGTCGATAATCAGTACGAGAAATAAACCTAAGTTCCATGCCCCAGTTTGTTAGATCAACTAAAGTCGGTGTTAATAGCGCAGGTGCTTCGCCTCTAATATACGCAATTGTTTTTAAGCCCAACGCTTTGCCGACATAGGCGAGGGTATGTAAATGATTAGAATATACGCCACCCATGCTGATGATAGTATCAGAGCCTATGTGCAGTGCATGATCAAGAATAAATTTTAATTTACGCCATTTATTACCGGATATAACAGGGTGCAGTTGGTCATCACGCTTTATCCATAATTCAATGTTAAATTGATCGTATAAAGGCTCATCAATTTTTGTGAGTATTGACGCTTTAAAGGTTTCTTCCAGTTTAATCAGTTTAGGATGCATCGAAGTGTGGGCGTTATAGAGACTGTGAAAGTATTATGATTTTAGCGCTCCCCCTTTGTAAAAAGGGGGGGGGCTGAGGGGGTGTTGTAATGCATTGTTATTTAATGATTATTTTTAATAGACCACATCTCCCGTAACCCCTCTTTGCTAAAGAGGGGAAATAAAAAGAATGCTTTCACAGTCTCTATAGCTTAATCCCTAAGTCATCTTAAGGCATAATGCCCTAGATTTTATGTAGCGTTAGTTTGGATAAGGCGCGAAATATAGGATGCGCTGAACGATAGTGAAGCGCATCATTTTATAGCTGTAATGAGTTATTCTATCGTTCAGTTCATCCTGTCATAGCTCTAACGGATTTATCTTTAAGCCATTATTATGGTATTTATTTTGGCAATGTCAGGTAAGAACGACCGAGCTACCTTTATTTTCCTAGCACATCCTTACGAGTGCTTTCAGCGAGTGCAGCGGCTTCGGCGATAAGTTCAGCAGGTACATTCAGTTCTTGCAGAGTTGCTCCTAAGAGTTCCATAACCACATTAAAATGATCATTACCTAAACCCATTTTAACTAAGCCTGTATGAGCCTCGCGTAAATCTTTACCTGAATAAGTATTTGGACCGCCAAAGGCTAGGGTAAAAAAAGCTTTTTGTTTAACAGCTAAAGCATTCATATCGATGCCATCAAAAAAACGGTTAATTCGATAATCGTTAAGGACTTTGTCATAAAAAACATTGACTGCTGCGTCAACAGCGGCTGCGCCACCAATTCTGTCATATAAGGATAAGCTTGCTTCTTCAGTACTCATGATGTTCTCCGATATTTTTATTATGAAAGATAGGGTCTTTGCCCTCGGAAAGTGTATAACAAGCTAAAAACTAATACAATCTGGACATCATTATAAAACATGTGACCTATCATTAATGTAAAGACTGTTGACAGCTATTGTTCTTGGTTTAGAGTAATTAGTCTAGTTGCTTGTTCTTGAGTTGAAATAGCCATAATACTTGATTGTCATTAGGCATAAAAAAGCCCCACTAAGCAAGGCCTAGCGAGGTTTCTGTGTTACCTATTGGTAGACTTTAAGCGGATAGATTGTTATTCATTGATAATGAACGACGACGCATTAAACCAAAACCTAATAAACCGGCGCTTAATAACAACAGGTCGCTAGGTTCTGGAACGCTGACACGGACGGTTAAATCGTCGTAGTCATGATCAGTATCACCAGGCAGATCAGTAAGGCCAGCATAGACCGCAGAGCCTGAGGTTTGATATTGGTTACTTGTTAAGTAAGGATCTACACCTAAGAAGTATGCTGGGCCATTGGTGTTTTCTTTAATGTTATTAATGCCATCGTTAGTAGTGAGTCCTCCAGTTGTTAAGTTTTTAAATTGAAAGGCGATTAAATTATTCCCAAATGTACTCGTTGTAGGATCAATAAATGTACTGAAAGAACTGCCAGAATAAGGACAATTTGGAGTAGTGCCTGTTACACCGCAGGTGCCATTGCTAGTTGATTGGTTATCCCATACAGTAGTCCATGCGCCATTTAACCATAGTTGAAAGATATCATGATCCCCAGCATCACCTTTACCCATAAATTCGAAATTAACCATGCCAGCTTGATCTAATTTAAGGTAAGAACCGTCATAACCAGTGATGCCTAAATTTCCCCCAAAAGAGTTATCTGCAGCAAAATTTGAAGAAGAAGGCCAGCCACCAAGATTGTTAGGTATGCCCGGGCCAGCACTGGCGCCTGTAGTAGGGGCGTTTGTATAATTGGTGCCACCTGGGTCGCCGATGGCTTCCTGATATAATGGATTTGGCGCTCCACCACTGCCATTAACAATTTCTAGTAAATTTGCGTTAGCAACATTGATCGAACCGGTAAGAGCCAATAGGCCAATAATAGCGCTGGATATTAAGGTCTTATTCATAATAATGTCCTGAGATTTAAGTTAAATTAAGCATTTAATCACTCTAGGTTTAAGCATATAAAAGTAAATGCTTGGTATATAATGACGCTATGACTTGTTGTGTAACAAGTAATTTACTTAATGCAATCAGTATGCCAATCATTTGGTGCGCTGGTTATTTCTAACTATAATGTATGGAATGTTGTAAATTTAATTTATTGATTTATAAGATATTGATTGAGTTCAGTGAGAATGTTTATCAAGCCTTTAGCTATACCTAAATTCATATAATTAATAAGTTAAATAAAGTTATGCTGAAGCTGCTATGGTTTTTAAAGGCTGTGTAGTTGGAGTTATAAGACTAACGTAAAGATAGTTGACATGTTTTTTTGCCGGCTATCAATTTAAGACTGGATTGTGTGAGTAATGTTATTGGGTGGAGGTCTGGTTGCCGCTAGCGCCTAATCCGATCGGTCATAGATAAGTCCAGCTCTTAAATATCATCTATTTTCAGGTTTATACCCTGCACGAAACTACACAAGCGTTTTGTCCCTTGTTAAGCTGATAGCTCTTCTAACTTAAGGCGGTACAGATAAGGTTGAACCTTGCATCTTAATCCCTCTTAAGTTGATAGCCTTTTTGTCTAAATCAATCAATAGGCCAATTAATGCGGGATATTAAGATGTAAAAATATTTGACGCTTGCATTGTTAGAATGCTTCAAGTTTTCTTGAGCGCTTAATAGGCTTAAGTTATAGACGCGTAATTCAGTTTATGGCTTTGAGGTAGGGTAGAAACAACGTTGAACTGATGCCATATTTTCGTATTTATAAATATGGCATCAGTCGTGTCTATACTGAAATTATATAAAGACTTACCAAGCACCAGTATTAGTCATAGACAACCAAGGTTCTTCAGTAGGCAAGGGCGAATCTTTTTGCAAAAATTCGATAGAAATACCATCGGGTGAACGTATAAAAGCCATGTGGCCGTCACGAGGTGGTCGATTGATTAAAACCCCAGCAGCCATTAATTTTTCACAAGTTGCATAAATATTATCGACTTCAAAAGCCACATGACCAAAGTTTCGGCCGCCGCTATATACTTCACTATCCCAGTTATAGGTCAGTTCTAAGAGCGGCGCTTGATTCGCTAAGGCGAGCGACTCATCTTGCGGGGCAAATAAATACACTAAGGTAAAGCGACCTTGTTCGCTATCAAAGCGGTGGCTTTCTTGTAGCCCTAGTTTGTGACAATAAAAGTCTAGAGACTCATCTAAGTTATTAACTCGAATCATAGTGTGTAAGTAGCGCATTTTGTCTGACTCCTGTGTGGTGAGAACGATAATAAGCTTCTTGTGGGAGCTGCCTCAGCCGCTCTCACAAGAATTAAGTTTGGTGTTTATCGGTTAAACTCGCTCTAAAATGGACGGTAAAAAAAATTCATTGACTAGCATCTGATGATGGGCGATGCCATACACGGTTCTTCGTCCCCATAGTTCTTGCTGTATATCCGCTTCTTTCAATGCGATATTTGTCCATGTTTGTGGTTTAACTAGGCAGACATCCATTGCCACGCGTTCAAGTTTGGGGTAAGAGAAAATAATTTCACCTAAAGGTCGATTGCCTAAATGCGCTAATTTATTATTAACGGCTTTGATAGTTGTTTCAGGAATTATGGTTCGGGCTAAAATGAGCGGTGTGTCGTTGGCATGGAGTAATACTTCACGAACTAGATGGTAGCGTTGTTCCTGCAAGCCCATTAAGCGACGCTCACTTAAAAAAGGCGTGCACCAGCGCTGTACTAATACTTTAACGGCTACAGCATTGCCATAATGATTGCGTAAACGTTGTGTTAGTGAGCCAGATTCATAAGTCCAAGATTGCACAGCTAAGGGCAGTTTATGGCGTAAACCTGGACGGTTTTCTTGCCATAAGGGTTCGCGTTTAAATAAAAAGCTAGATGTGGTCAAACTAAACCTCGGCATAATCAGTCGATGTGCCCAGCCAACGATCACAGAGCGGTTGTATGGCGTGGGGTGATTCGGTGTAAAGTTGCGAGCCAGCTAGTTGCACGGCATCTAGCAAATCAGCGTCACGGGCTAAGTCGGCAATTTTAAAATGCACAGCACCGGTTTGGCGTGTGCCCATCAGTTCACCAGGGCCACGTAATTCTAAATCCTTTTCAGCGATCACAAAGCCATCACTGCTATCTCTTAATATGCCTAAGCGTTGACGGGCGGTGAGTGATAACGGCGATTGATACATCAATAAACAATAGCTATCGTTGTCGCCGCGCCCAACGCGTCCGCGTAATTGATGTAATTGTGATAACCCCAAGCGTTCGGGGTTTTCTATCACCATTAAACTGGCATTGGGTACATCAACACCGACTTCGATGACAGTAGTGGCGACCAGTAAATCAATGTCGTGGTTTTTAAAGGCCTGCATGACAGCGTCTTTATCGGCCGTTTTCATACGTCCGTGGATCAATGCAACGCGCACTTTGGGTAAGGCTAAGGTAAGTTGTTCGGCCGTTTTTTCAGCAGCTTCACATTCTAAGGCTTCTGATTCTTCAATCAGTGTACACACCCAATACACCTGAAACTTTTTTTCTACCCAATGCTCAATGCGGTCGATGACTTCTTGGCGACGTTCAGAAGGAATAACACAAGTGACCACCGGCTTTCTGCCCGGAGGTAGCTCATCAATAATTGAAATATCCAAATCAGAATATTGCAGCATCGCTAAGGTGCGTGGAATTGGTGTGGCGGTCATCACTAATTGATGGGGTCTGCTATCATCTTGCTGGCCTTTCTCACGCAGCGCCATGCGTTGATGTACGCCAAAACGGTGTTGTTCATCAATGATAATTAAACCTAGTCGATGAAAGTTAACGCTATCCTGAAATAAAGCATGAGTGCCAACAATAATACCCGCTGAGCCATCGGCTAAGCTTTGTAAAGCCTCTTTGCGAGCATTACCTTTAAGCTGGCCTGTTAAATAAACGACTTGAGTTTGGAAGCCTTGAAACCAGTTGCTGAAATTACGTTTGTGTTGTTCGGCTAATAATTCGGTAGGTGCCATTACCGCGACTTGATAACCAGCACTTAAGGCTAATAAAGCAGCGTAAGCGGCGACAATGGTTTTGCCTGAGCCGACATCGCCCTGAACCAAACGCATCATAGGGTGCGAGGAAAGACAATCTTCGGAAATTTCTGCGATAACACGTTGTTGAGCACCAGTTAGTTTAAAGGGTAGATTATTTAAAAATAGAGCGCTAGCAGCATCATCACCATAAAAACTAGGCGCACGCCAAGTTTTGGCTTTATTTTTGGCTTTTTGCATACTTAGCTGATGTGTGAGTAATTCTTCAAAAGCTAGGCGTTTAAGTGCAGGCACAGTACCATTTTGTAAAGCGCTCAGCGTGACCGATTCATCAGGTGCATGTAGCGTTTGAATGGCAGCAGCTAAGGACGGATAGGCCTGTTTTTTTAAAATTGTTTCTGGTATCCAATCGATTAATATGTCGGTTTGATTTTCGCACAGTGCTAAGGCTTGTTTGACGGCTTTTCTGATGGTAGTTTGACTTAGGCCTTCAGTTAAAGGATAAACCGGTGTTAAGCGAGTTTCAGTAATGATGGTCTCAGGATTAAACAAAATTTGATAATCAGGGTGAGTCATTTCTAATCCGGCATAGCTGTGTCGAACTTCGGCAAAACAACTGATTAAAGTGCCTGGTTTTAGAGTGTTGTGTTGATGTGCACTGAAATGAAAGAATTTTAGAGAGATAGTGCCGGTATCATCGCTGATTCTGCATGCCAAACCTTTACGACCTCTGGGTAAAACATCGATAAAGTCAACGTAGCCTTGGATTAAAGCAGTCATGCCAGCCATCAAAGAGCCGATAGGAGTAACGTGGGTACGATCTTCGTAACGTATCGGTAAATGAAAAACTAAATCTTGAATGACACGGATGCCCAGTTTTTCTAAGCGCTGTGCGGTTTGTGCACCTATGCCTGTTAACTGAGTAACCGATACGTTAAGATGATTCATGACCCGTAAAATAGCGGATTAATTCTTAAAGTGGATATTCCTGTGGCTTGAGAAACATAATTGCATCCATTTCAACAGCCACATCTTTGGGTAAAGCAGCAACACCGACTACAGCACGCGCAGGATAGGGCGCTTCAAAGTAACGTCCCATAATTTCATTAACAAGTGGAAAGTGTACTAAATCCGTTAAAAACACATTCAATTTAACGATGTCACTCAGTTCACCGCCTGCGGCTTGAGCAACGGCTTGTAAATTATCAAAGACTTGGGTAATTTGTGCGTTGATATCGCCATCAATAATGGTCATCGTCTCTGGCACTAAAGGAATTTGTCCAGAAAGATAAACCGTGTGATCGACTTTAATTGCTTGTGAATAAGTACCAATAGCCTGAGGTGCTAGTGGTGTTGATATAATTTCTTTAATCATTTTTGATCCTGATTGGGTTTCTAATGGTGGGAATCTTTATAACTTATAGTTCTTACACAGAGCGCCATTGCCCACAGTTAAGATTCTTTGTTTTTATGACGACTTTAAGGTGACACGCAAAATTAAATCAATACTTAATTATAGGATGTGCTTCACTGTTATTCAGCACGTCCTATAGGGAGTATTTTATTGAGAGTTACCTAATGTAATGCTGTTATTCACCGAACATGTCAGCTATAAACAATGGTGTATATAATTGCTCAACATGGTCGTCATTATATAGATGATTGCTATCAGATAGAAATCTGCAAAGTATTCGTCTTACAAATACTCAATTAATACATCAGCAAATTCGCTACATTTAACTTCTGTAGCACCTTCCATTAAACGCGCGAAATCATAAGTGACTCGTTTGCTGGCGATAGCTGCATCCATCGCTTTAGTAATGGCATCAGCAGCTTCTGTCCAGCCCATATAGCGCAACATCATTTCACCCGACAAAATCAATGAACCGGGGTTTACTTTATCAAGATCTGCATATTTGGGTGCTGTTCCATGTGTGGCTTCAAATACAGCAGTGCCGGTTTGGAAATTGATATTGCCGCCAGGTGCGATTCCAATACCGCCAACTTGGGCGGCTAAGGCATCGGATAAATAATCACCATTTAAATTTAAGGTAGCAATCACATCAAAATCTTCAGGACGCGTTAATACCTGTTGCAAAGCAATGTCGGCGATGGCATCTTTAATTAAGATTCGACCTTGAGCTAGCGCTTCAGCTTGTTCTTGATTGGCAGCAACTTCACCCTTTTGTTTGCAAGTCTTTTCCCATTGCGCCCAACTGTATGTTTGTTCAGGATATTCACGTTCAGCCAGTTCATAAGCCCAATGTCTGAAAGCGCCTTCGGTGAATTTCATAATATTGCCTTTATGCACAATCGTTAAGCTTTTACGTTTATTGACTAGGCAATACTCAATGGCAGAGCGGATTAAACGCTCAGTACCCTCTTGCGAGACGGGTTTAATTCCAATGCCTGAACTTTCTGGAAAACGAATTTTGGCATATTGCTCAGGAAAGTGTTCCTGTAACAAGCTCAGGAATAATGTGTTATCAGCGCTGCCTTGTTCGAATTCAATCCCAGCATAAATGTCCTCGGTGTTTTCTCTAAAAATCACCATATCAACCGCGCCCGGATTTCTTACAGGAGATGGCACGCCTTGAAACCAGCGCACTGGGCGTAAGCATACATAAATATCTAACATCTGCCGCAAGGCTACATTTAGTGAACGTATGCCACCCCCAATCGGCGTGGTCAATGGGCCTTTAATCGAAACCAGATAATCACTACAGGCAGCAACCGTCTCATCGGGCAGCCAAGTATTAAATAATCGATTCGCTTTGTCGCCTGCATAGACTTCCAGCCAGTGAATTTTTCGCTGTCCAGCATAGCTACTGGCAACAGCAGCATCTAAAACCCGAACCGTGGCGCGCCAAATATCCGGCCCTGTGCCATCACCTTCTATAAAAGGAATAATGGGATTATCAGGCACGACTAATTTACCGTTTTGAAAAGTAATGGCAGTGCTGTAAGACGGTGGAGTGAGATGAGACATGCGTAACTCCTGAGGCGTTTGTAATGAATAAGTCAATAGTCGCTCAAAAGTTTATTGAGTAACGCTTAATCTAAGTGTCGATTAATGCAGGAGCATAGTAATGTGAAAATGGTAGTCTGGCAATAATACGTTTTTAAAATCCTACACATAAACAGATATTGCCAATTTAATGCACGATAGATAGTATACTTTGACGGGCTGATATTTATAATATTACCGCACTTTTATAGTAATCTGATAAGACAACTTTCCTGAAATACCTACGTCAAATTCGGCACAGGATAGTCAGCTCGATTACTTTATGGTATAACAACATTTTTATAAATTTGAAGGACATATTAATGGAAAATAACACCAAAACAGTAAAAGCAAGAAAGAGCTATGATGAAAAAATTAAAGCTTTAAATGCACAAATTAAACTGCTAGAAGAAAAGAAGAAATTAGCAGAGACTGGAAAATCATCTAAAAAATTAACCATGACTTCAACCGGCATGCCAGAGCTTTTCGCGGCATTAAAAGTGGTTACTCGCGAGAATAAAGTTGTAATTGGCGATGTCATAAAAACCATTGCTCTAATAAGTAAAGTGGGTGTGCGTGGCAGACAACTTAATGAAAATGTAATCGTCAGTCTTGAGTTAAAAGATGATGAAAATAGAATAGAACAAGAAAAAGAAGCGATAGATGCATTAAAGATCATCAAGAAAACAACTAAATCTTCCGTTATTATTTATTAATTCTGGAAAAAATATCAGAGACTTTTAGTTATAATCTTAGATAACTAGTCGCTAGTTAAAGAAAATAATTGGCTGGTTTATATTTCACACAATCTTAAAGACTGAACTTTAATTCTTTATTGATGTTGATGAAAAACCTGCGCTGGTTTCTAAGCTCAAGTCCGTAAGTTGTATGGCAGTTTCGTGACAGCAAGCCGCCGAAACAGGCAATATCGAAAACAATCGAATAAAAAAGCCGTGCGAGGAAAATATGGGTGAAGGGCAGTTTTATAACTGCGTTTATGGGGGATTTTCGCTACCGCGACGAATCCACTCTGCAGCATTGATTCGTCGTAAGGCCATAACTACCAACACGCTGTTCCAGTCAAGGTAGGGTGCAATAGCTACACCGTTTCACCTAGTATTATTCGGTGTAATACGAGGTGAATACGCCCTACAGATTGCGGGTTACAAGTTATTTTTTTGCCCTATGCGCCGGATAGCAAGCTCTCATAGGGAATGCGCAAACCATCATGCAAGCGTTTAACCATTCTCAGACTTAAGGAACGCTTACGGTTTAATACTTCAGATACTCGACCACTAGAGCCAATATAAGCCTCAAGATCTCGTGGCGTAAGGCCTTGTTGTTCCATTCGAAACTTAATGGCATCGATGGGGTCAGCCGAATTAATGGGGTAGTGTTTATTTTCATAGGCTTCGACCAAAGCCACCAGAACTTCCATTTCATCAGCTTCCGGTGTTCCTTCATCAGCTTGAAAAATAGCTTCAAGACGTCTAAATGTTAGCGCCAGATCTTCGTCGTTACGGATAGGTTTAATATTCATTTATGCTCTCCACTTCAATCTTGTCATATTGCTCATGAGTACCAATAAATTTTACCCATGCAATGTTAGCCCTATATTGCCAGCAATTCCCAATTTAAAACATTAGGTTTTAACTGGTAATTCTATCCCACCATTTAGCATAAACTGCATTAGATGCTGCCAGTTATCAAAAGGGAT
>Ga0214181_1000087_pt1 | contig 25475 bp, 24 predicted proteins | sample TroBogEpilimnion_19_FD_153019 | JGI IMG/M metagenome (GOLD analysis project Ga0214181, IMG submission 153019) | Freshwater microbial communities from Trout Bog Lake, WI - 05NOV2007 epilimnion | ecosystem: Environmental > Aquatic > Freshwater > Lake > Epilimnion/Euphotic zone | place: Trout Bog...
TTAACGACTCTATGAGCGGCCGCGACTTGCTTAGCCCCATCTAATGATAATAATGCCCGCGCATGCCCCATTTCCAACTGACCATTAACTAGTAATTTTTTTACTTCAGAATGCAATTCAATTAAGCGCAGTAAATTTGTGACCGTGGTTCGAGATTTACCTACAGCATCGGCAATATGCTGATGCGTCATCTCAAACTCTTCTAGCAATCTTTTTAAGGCCTCAGCCTCTTCCAAGGGATTAAGATCTTCTCGCTGGATATTTTCAATCAAAGCAACAGCCATAGCCGAGCGATCATCCATTTCCTTAACGACTATTGGTACTTGCGTCAAACCAGCTAATTGAGCAGCCCGCCAACGCCTTTCACCGGCAATTATTTCATATTTCTCATAAGCAAGCTGACGGACAATAATAGGTTGAATAATACCCTGCGCCTTAATAGAATCGGCGAGTTCTTGTAGCTTTTCTGGATTAATATCTTGGCGCGGCTGATATTTACCTCGCTGTAAATATTCTATCGGCAACAGATGTAACTGATGTTTTTCTTCTTTAACGGTCGCATCACCTAATAAAGCATCAAGACCACGACCTAAACCACGTTTATTTAAAGACATTTTTTCTCTTTATGTATGCTCATTCGCTAGACAAAGATGCTGCAGCGCCATGATTATCAAGTTATTGGGTTTCAGTTTTTAGAACAAATTGTTCAGTTTTTAAAAATCACGAAGCTGTTGCTCAATCTCATATATCAATTCTTTTAAAACAAGAGCTTCTGCCAAAATAGCAGCACATTCTTGGTGAATAGCCAATTCAACTGGCTCTACTAAATCATCAACCTGCTTTGCATCATCCAACGTCCCATCTGGGCGACCAACCTTTATCTCTTCAGGCTTTCCTTCATTAGTTGACACATCAACCAAGAGCGCCTCAAGGCCACGCCCTAAGCCACGATTCTTAAAACTCATAATTTATTTCTTTCTATCATTTCATTAGCTAAAGCAATATAAGCCAATGAGCCACGAGAAGACTTATCATAACTAATTACTGGTAAGCCATAACTGGGAGCTTCGGCTAAACGAACATTTCTCGGTATGCAAGTTCTAAAGACTTTATCACCAAAATAGCGAATCAATTGCTCAGACACATCTTTTGTTAAGCGATTTCTATCATCATACATAGTTCGTAAAATACCCTCCAAATGCAAATCTGGATTCACAGAGCTTTGAATATTTTGCAAGGTGCTCATCAAAGCCGAAAGACCTTCTAAAGCGTAGTATTCGCATTGCATTGGAATCAATAAACTATCCGCAGCCACCATGGCGTTCAAAGTCAGCATATTGAGTGATGGAGGACAATCGATCAGAATGTAATCATAGTCTGATTTAATAGGCATCAAGGCATCAGCCAATCTTTGCTCTTTACGATCTGCATGAATTAATTTAACTTCAGCGGCTGTTAAATCAGAATTACCTGATATTACAGAAAAACCAATAGTTGGCAAATGAACGACAGCTTGTGCAGCAGGCACATCCTCCATCAACAAATCATAACTAGAAAACTCAACCTCCTGTTTATCAATACCACACCCCATCGCGGCATTACCTTGGGCATCAAGATCAATTAACAACACTCTGCACTTGGCAGCAGCCAAGGTAGCGGCCAAATTAACAGACGTTGTAGTCTTACCCACCCCGCCCTTTTGATTGGTTACGGCAATTATTTTTCCCACTAACTCACCTCAGCTACATTATTTAAGTGTATTTTCACCAAGCATCTTTCGCCTTCTATGCCAGGAACACTAAGCGGATAAAGCTCTGTTTTTGCTGCCTCTAACATAGATACATCAGGAATCTGTCCCTTCATTGCTAGTAGTACGCCCCCGTTATTAAGCAAATGAGTCGTTAAGCGCATAATATCTTCTAAGCTAGCAAAGGCACGCGTAATGGCAATATCAAAGCCATTATCGGGATGATAAAGTTCCACTCGATTATGACATATACTGACATTAGTCAGCTTTAACTCCAAAATAGCTTGTTGTACGAAGCGTGTTTTCTTAGCATTACTATCTAATAATACAAACTCAATATCAGGAAAACAAACCGCTAAGACGATGCCGGGTAAACCCGCACCAGTGCCTATATCAATGACTCGCTTCCCCGTAATAAAAGGCACTATCGCCAAGCTATCTAATAAATGCATAGGCACCATTGATACTTTGTCACGTATAGAAGTCAGATTGTAAGATTTATTCCACTTTTCAATCAAGGCAATATAAGTCAGTAATTGCTCTATCTGGTGTTCAGTCAATTCCTGATTTAATGCTTCTAAACCAGAGACCAGTATTTTTCGACAATCATCCATTAGGCGCTTTTCTTCTTTAAATAAACCAATAATAGGGAAATCGCAGCAGGTGTCATACCTGGGATTCGTGAGGCCTGACCTAAGGTCTCGGGTCGCTGCGCCTTGAGTTTTTGGCTGACCTCATTTGACAAGCCTGGAACACCAGAGTAATCCAAGCTATCAGGTAGTCGCAAATGATCGTGACGCAAGGCTTTATCAATTTCAGTTTGTTGTCTGACAATATACCCCTCATATTTAGCTTGAATTTCGACTTGCTCACCAACTTGCTCGGTAATTGTGTCGCCTTCATAAAAGCTCAATAATCGCTGTATATCCACTTCAGGTCTACGCAACAATTCCATTAAGTTGGCTTCTTTAAGCAGCGGCTTACCCCAAATGTCTTCAACTTGAAGTGCTTGATCCGATTCCACCCTAACCCATTGCTTTTTTAGATCATCCTGTAAATTAGCGATAGCATTGCGTTTAGTTTCGAAGGCCTGCCAACGCTCATCATCAACCAAACCTAACTCACGACCTTTTTCAGTTAAACGTAAATCAGCATTATCTTCACGCAATAATAAACGGTATTCTGCGCGACTAGTAAACATGCGATAAGGCTCTTGAGTACCTCGAGTAATAAGATCATCAATCATCACGCCAATATAAGCCTGATCACGTCTAGGACACCAACTTTCTAAACCTTGCGTCAAACGCGCAGCATTCAGCCCAGCAATAAGCCCCTGCGCCGCTGCTTCTTCATATCCTGTCGTGCCATTAATTTGCCCAGCAAAAAACAAAGCATCCATATGCTTAGTTTCCAAAGACATTTTTAAATCTCTAGGATCAAAGAAATCATACTCGATGGCATAACCAGGACGAACAATTTCGGCATTCTCAAAACCTAACATCGAACGCACAAATTCATACTGCACATCAAACGGCAAGCTGGTAGAGATACCATTAGGATAGATCTCATGCGTATCTAAACCTTCTGGTTCTACAAAGATTTGGTGCGTATCTCTATCGGCAAAACGCACAATTTTATCTTCTATCGAAGGACAATAGCGTGGCCCTATGCCTTCAATAACGCCTGAATATAAAGGCGATCTATCTAGGCCCGCGCGGATGATATCATGGGTCTTACTGTTAGTGCGGGTGATATGGCAAGGTATTTGCCGTGGATGTTGCGAGCGTTGTCCCATAAAAGAAAATACCGGCACAGGATCATCGCCGTGCTGTTCTTCTAATTTACTAAAGTCGATGGTTCTGCCGTCAATGCGCGGTGGTGTCCCGGTTTTTAAGCGGTCTATACGAAAAGGCAATTCACGTAAGCGATCCGCTAAAGCAATCGATGCAGGATCACCTGCCCTACCGCCACTATAATTTTCTAAACCGATATGGATCTTGCCACCCAAAAAAGTGCCGGTGGTTAAGACTACGGCTTTAGCCATAAAACTTAAACCCATCTGGGTTTTAACGCCACACACTTGATTACCGACAACAATTAAATCTGCTACTGTTTGCTGAAATAATGCCAAATTAGGCTGATTCTCTAAAGTATATCTAACAGCCTGCTTATACAATAAGCGATCAGCTTGAGCGCGAGTGGCTCTAACCGCAGGACCTTTACTGGCATTTAAGGTTCGAAACTGTATGCCACCAAGATCAATGGCTTTTGCCATAATTCCACCTAAGGCATCAATCTCTTTAACCAAATGACCTTTACCTATCCCACCAATGGCTGGATTACAGCTCATTTGCCCTAAGGTTTCGATATTTTGCGTTAACAATAAAGTGTTGGCACCACTACGCGCAGAGGCCAGTGCCGCTTCAGTTCCTGCATGACCGCCACCCACCACAATTACGTCAAAATCTTTTTTAAATTTCACAAGCTTTTTTCACTCTAAGTAGTAGACTATTTGCGCCCAACCTTTTGATGGGCTTTCGACTATTATAAGAGGTAAACCATGAAAAAACGTAATAATCCAAACAAAATAGATTGTATTCCTATACAAAACCCCGTAGCCAAGTTCGCAGGTCAGTTTAATAAAGCACAAATCTTTGCTGATAAAAAACAATATCGTCGTAATGCAAAGCACCGGCAGCAGGAAGCTAGCCCAATTACGTTAATACATAGCGTAATTGGGCTAGCTTCTTGTGTATCGATTAATGCTTAATTTATCTCCACCATAATAACTACTGTTATTAGCCATCTCATAAGTTTTCACTGAGTTAATCGCTCTACATGCATTACCTATGCCCTTACCAGCATAGATATTTTCATAAGCTTAGGTTCCCACGCGAAGCATCACAACCCACAGTTTAAGGATAGAAAAAAAGCGTTTCACCTTTAGGGGCATTGACGCGAAGCATAAGAATAAAGCAATGATGTGCTGAGTGTTGGTTTTACCGGTAAAGATATCAACTACATTAACTAACGCAGCATCAACTACAAAAACTTTTGCAATGATTAATTTTTTATAGAATGTACTAACGCTTTATAAGTGTTGCATCGCCTTTAAAACAAGGCTGAGGTGAAATATGTTGGGGCTTGAGGGTTTTAGAATTTTTTCAGAAACTGCAGAAAGGGTATTTCGAAGCTTTATGCTAGGTAAAACACCCCCGCCGGCCATGCCTCACGGGGGTTACTGCTATTACTTACCTGAAATTGCTTCAGCAGAGCTGTTATTAGAGGTTTTTCTTTTATCAATTTTAGAGAAAGTTTCTTGTTGTAAAGACGCTACTGCACCACTTTGCAAATGCTTAGTTTCGTCTTTTTTCAATAAAACAACTAAAAGTACGATAGCAGCGATAGAAACGCCAACGATTACCCATGTATTATCTTTTTCTTGTTCTTCAGCCATTTTAAAATCCTCATTTAGTTATTAATATTTATTATTCCCTCTCCTCAAGAGGGCTGTTCAGCATAAACTTTTATTGAACAGGTTGTCGTAATTTTTTAAAACAACGGGGCAATTTTTATCATAAGACCTTAGTGCGTGTCAAAACTATTTTTTAAAATGTTTTTCCTGTAAAAATTAAGCTACGTTATAGGTGTTTCGATTTAAAGAAAAAGCTAGACAGAGATAATAAATTTCAATAGAACAAATCTTACTTGCTAGACTTAAGCCAGTTGCTGATTACTTGAACATACACCCACTTTCACATCAATTTAAGGCTTATTTTCACGCCCATTAATACCGTAAAAATTGAATTTATATCACATTGCTATATGTTCAATTATCTTAAATAAAACTCCATGAAATATGAGTCTATGCCCGCCTTGATAGCACCGAATTTTTAACTAAAAAAGATTGTTTTTAACGGTTATTGATAGTGGACGACCATGGTCTTTCAAAGAAGAGCACAAGCAATAGATATAATGTTAACAACTCTACTGATAACAACCATGACGGAAAAGTAATATTAATAGACAACTGCAGTTTGGCCACATAAAGCAATACACCTAATCCAATATAGGCCAATATCCGCTTAATAGGGTAAGCTACAGGGTAATAATACTGCCCTAAAAGGTAAGACACTATAGCCATAGCAGCATAACAAGCCAATGTTGCCCATGCGGAACCTAGATAACCCCATAACGGTATCCATACAATATTAAGCGTTAAAGTTAACAAAGCACCCGCTAGCGATACACCTGCGCCCATTAAGGTTTTATCAGTCAACTTGTACCAAATCGACAAATTGACATAAACACCTAAACATAAGTTAGCTAACAACAAAATTGGCACCACTTCAAGACCTGCTCGAAATTCCTCACCCAGAAAATATTTAAAAAAATCAATGAATAAAGTCACCAACAAAAAGATAAACACACAAAAGATCACAAAAAACTTTAAGACGTTTGCATAAACACTACGTGCATCACTTTTATCGGCATAAGCAAAAAAGAAAGGCTCAGCTGCATAACGAAAGGCCTGAATAAATAGCGTCATCAATATCGATAACTTATAACAAGCACTATAAATGCCCAGCATTTTCATATTGGTCTGAAAATCATACGGCAATAAATACTTTAATAGTGCACGATCTAACATTTCGTTAATAATGCCAGCAAAGCCGATAACGACCATGGGCGCAGAATAACGAATCATGCGAGCAAATAAAGCCCGATCAAATCCCCAAACTAAGCCTTTTAATTGAGGTGAAAGCATTAAAAACTTAACGATACTCGCTATTAAATTAGCGATAAAAATGTAAGCTATGCCTATATTAGGATCATAAACAGCCTCTAACCACTTCGAACTATGTTCTGCATAAAGCTTAGGGCAATAAATAATGAAAAATAGACTCAGCAAAATAGTTACAGCTATTTCTAGTACTTTGATGCCAGCAAAACGAAAGGCTTTATTCTCTGCACGTAAGCGAGCAAAAGGGATGGCCGATATCGCATCTAAAACCAAGATTAAACTAAAGCACAAGACATATTCTGGGTGAGCAGAATAATGTAATGCCGCTGAAAGCTGGGCATTTATCAAACAGATACCCAGAAAAAAACCTAGATTAACGATCACGACAAAAATAAGTGCAGTCGAATAGGCAAAATCGGGTCCACTCTGTTCTTTATCACGAAAACGAAAATAGCCGGTTTCAAAGCCAAATAATAACAGCACCGAAAAGAAGCCAGCATAAGCATAAAACTCCGATACCACACCGTATTCAGCCGCTGAAAAATAGTAGGTATACAGTGGCACCAACAGATAATTAAGAAAACGGCCAAAAATACTACTAAGGCCATAAATAGCTGTTTGTGATGCGAGCTTTTTGATAAGTCCCATTGTGCGTCTACCCTGTATTTCGTTGATGAGGCATTATTAATGCTAAGCAGTTGATTATATATTAAGGTAACTTGCAGAGATAAAATCCCCACATAGGATGCTGCTGACCCTAGGACATCACTACAAATTTAATACAAATCCACAGGATCGACATCTAAAGTCCACTGTACTTTTTGAGCTTGTTTGAGTACTGCCAATTTGGGCACTAACTCATCCAAGAACAGTTGCAAGTCTTTGCGTCGATTATTTTGAAATAATAATTGATAGCGATAGTGACCCGCCCTTCTAGCCATGGGCGCTGATACAGGCCCTAAAATCTGAGTATGCCGAACGTTGAGTGTTTTTATCAGCTCGTTAAGTGCTTGAAAAAAAATCGAAGGCAAGCCTGAATCTGAGGCTTGCACACGTAATAAAGCTTGATAACTGAAAGGCGGTAACGATGCTTGTTTACGTTCAGCCAAGGCTGAAATGGCAAAACTTTGATAGCCTTGTTCAATTAAAGTGGTCAATAAAGGATGATCTGGCTGCCTAGTTTGCATAATGACTTTACCACGCTTTTCTGCGCGTCCTGCACGACCAGAAACCTGAACTATCATTTGCGCCAGCTTTTCAGCCGCATGAAAATCAATACTAAACAAACCACTATCAACATCTAAAATAGCGACTAAAGTTACATTAGGAAAATGATGACCTTTAGCAAGCATCTGCGTACCTAAAATAATATCGACTTCACCATTATTTATTTTCTGTAGATAATCTTCTAGCACGCCTTTACGTTGCGTAGAATCACGATCTAAGCGCACAGTGACCTTATCAGGAAATAATTCGGCTAATACCTTTTCTACGCGCTCAGTTCCTAAACCTAAGGGTGTTAATTCACCAACCTTACAGTCAGGACAACTTCTGATCAAAGCTTCTTCATTGGCGCAATGATGACAACGCAAGCAATTTTCATCAAAATGAATCACCAAATTAGCATCACAATGATGACAACGCGCCACCCAACCGCAGCCATGACATATTAAAGTCGGTGCAAAACCACGTCGATTTAAGAACAACAAGACCTGTTCTTGTTTAGCTAAGGTTTTATGCATTTCTTCCAATAACGCAGCAGATAAGCCTTCTTGCATACGTTTATTTCTAATATCTAGCAGATGTAAAGTTGGCTCTATGGCCTTACCCGCCCGTGCAGGCAAGGCTAACAATTGATAACGCTGCTTATTGGCATTATGCACACTTTCCAAAGAAGGTGTCGCTGAACCCAATAACACTGGAACATCCAACAACTGACCACGAACTACAGCAATATCTCTAGCTGAAAAACGAAAGCCTTCTTGCTGTTTAAAAGAGGCATCATGCTCTTCGTCAAGAATAATTAAGCCTGGATTTTTTAAAGGGGCAAATAAAGCCGAACGTGTACCCAGTAAAATGGCAGCCTGTCCTTGTTGCATTTTTAACCAAGCAACTGCTCGTTGCTTATCGGTCAATTTTGAATGCGACAAAACAATATCAACCGAAAATCGCTGCCTAAAACGATCTTCTAATTGCGGCGTCAAGGTGATCTCTGGTACCAAAACTAACACTTGTTGACCACGTTCTAAGACGCTATGAATGATCTGTAAATAAACCTCAGTCTTACCGCTGCCGGTTACACCATCCAACAAAAACACGCCAAATTGACCAAAACTAGCACAAACCGCCTCTATCGCTTGTTGCTGTTGAGTGTTAGCAGTTAAAGCAGGCTTGCTCATTAAGGCGCCCGCATTTGTGACGCCCTCCTCAGCAAAGCTAAGTTGTATAAGTTGTTTGCTTAGTAATTGCTTAATCGCAGGCTTCCAGCCCTCTGCCAATAAAGCAAGCTCAATTTCTGTGAGATTAGCTGAACAGCTTTGCAGCTTTTCCAATATTCGCTGCTGGTTAGAACTACGCTTTAATTGTTGACTGTCTGTTGCAAGTCCTAAATCGGTCAAGGCATAGCGTTTTATGGGCTTTATTTGTATGACTTTACCCTGCCTTAAGGCCGCAGGAAATGCAGTCGCTATGACCACACCGATAGGGTGATGATAATAACTAGCCGCCCACTGTAACAAACGCAGGTCTTTAGGAGATAACAAGGGATAAGGGTCAATGACCCGAATAATCGACTTGAGCTTACTGAGTTCAAATTCACTATGCGTGGCTATTTCTAATAAATAAGCCATTTTTTTGCCAGAACCAAAAGGCACTTCGACTCTTATTCCCGGCTTAATAGTGTCTAGTTCAACATCTTCTGGCGCTAGATAATCAAATAAATGATAAGCAGGAATAGAAATGGCCACTTTAAAAATAGGCTGATCACAATGTTGCATAGTAGAAAATTATTGTTACCAATGGATTGTAGAGCTAAGTAGTTATACTTACTAAAGAATTTAAGTTACCCACAGAAGCTGTGGATAACTTTGTGAATAAGTGAGACTCATGGTCTCTTAATACTGATGTAAGCTAGGCTATTGTTAAATTGACCAATTATTATACAACAACAATTAATCTATAAATATCAACAATATAAATACGAACACCGTATCTAAAAATAAAACCATATTCACTGCATTACTGATTTAAGCCATTTGCTTAATTATGTGCATAAACAAAGATATTACCAAAGGCTATGCAATTAACATTAAGCCTCAAACTCTTTATTTCATTAGTTGACATTACACAGTAACGTCGCCTTACTCTCGTTTGCCGCGACTAGCACCGCAGGTTTTGTTGGGATTAGCCACAACAGGGGCGCGGCATGGATGCCGTGCGTCGGTAGGAGGGCAGGACGCCCTCTCTACCGACCCCCGACAAAACCGAGGAGCGCAGGGAGAAGTGACAATCGAGCCGCCTTTTCTTTGGATACCCGATTAAATCAATCGTCGCGATAGCGACCTCATTATTAATCGCTTAAAAATAGCACAATATAAAGACCGCGCCTTGCACTAAAAGACGAGTCTCTCTAAAATGTGCATTTTCTGGAGCTGCTAATGAATCAAGGCTTAACTATCGACCAAGATGCAACGGCAATGTCCGCTAAATCTTCAATTGACAATATCACCGCCAACCCTTACGACGCGCTATTCTCCAGCGTCATCGGCCAAGATTATTATCTATTAAAACAAATTAGTCCATTTGCAGCGGAAATGAGCCGCTTAGTAGGAGTAACGGTTTCTAAGTTTTGCGCCGACAAAACTGTCCCTGTTAGCGTCGTAGAATTAGGCGGCGGCACTGGAATAACCAGCTTATCGATATTAACCGCCGATGAGCAACTTAGTTTATTAAGCATCGACAATGAACCCATCATGCAAAATCAAGCTAAACTCAGTTTGCAACAATGGGTAGATGAAGGACGTTTAAGCTTTTCTGAAAAAGACGCCTTAAGTGCCTTACAGTCATTGAACAGCAACAGCGTTGATGTCATAGCAACTGCTTACACATTACATAACTTTGAAAGCAATTACCGAAAACAAGTGCTGGCTGAAATCTTTAGAGTATTAAAACCTAAGGGCCAATTTATCAATGGTGATCGTTACGCATTAAATGATATTAGCGCCCATACGCGCAGCACTCAAAATGAAGTCGCTGGCTATTTTAAAGTATTAATCGAACTTAATCGCCTCGATGTTTTAGAACATTGGATTATTCATTTATTTAACGACGAATCAGAAAACCACATTATGCGAGAAGCCCTAGCCTTGCAACAATTAGCTGATGCTGGTTTTAAGCAGATAAATCTAAGCCATCGCCTTGAGGTTAATGCCTTGGTTACAGCAGTTAAAGAATAGTGCTATTGCTTAACTTCCCCGAGGTGCCAGCATTAATAGCATAATCTATTGTTCGCATACAAAGAGCTTATGGGTGAGGAATAAGAGGCTTTTAATTGCGGTGTAGTGAGTTATTTTGGATTGATACACCCTCCCTGCCATTAAGCATAGGTATCTAAACAAGTTTCTTATCGGCGTGGAAACGATAAAAAACACCGTAGGGGCGTATGCAATACGCCCCTACGATCTTCACCACAATGTTATCGTTCTCGCGTGGGAATGCTAACAATTATTTATGTAGATACCTATGACATTGAGGACTGGGGAAGAGTTATAAACTGAGTTAATTAATCTCTCTTGAACGATTTTGAATACTTTCAAAATATCTATCAATAATCAGACCATTTTAATGGTCATGCAAAGTCAATAAACTAATAGGATGATTATGTTAAGGTTTAAAGCAAGAATCTGGTTTTTATTAGGCGCTTTAGCGTGTCTAAGCTTATTGGCGATGGGAGCTTATTTTCAATTAATTGATGGCTTAGAACCCTGCCCCTTATGTATTTCGCAACGCTTGGCTATCTTATTAACCGGTATTATTTTCTTGATTGCTGGCTTACACAACCCTGCCCATACTGGCATTAAGCGCTATGCCATCTTAGGAACTATGAGTGCCTTATTTGGCGGCTCTATTTCAACTCGACATGTTTGGTTACAACATTTACCGCCCGATCAAGTGCCTGAATGCAGTCCGGGCATTAGCTTTATGCTACAGAATTTTCCGTTATTTGACACTGTCAAACTCATGCTTAATGGCACGGGTGATTGCGCTAAAATAGATTGGACTTTTTTGAGTTTAAGCATGCCAGCCTGGACCTTAGTCGCTTTTTTATGTTTAGCCACTTTGAGTATCCTGCAAATTTGGAATAGCAAATAATAAGGCGTTAAGCCATCGCCTCTATCAAACACTGTGAGTAGAAACATGAAAAAAATCTTAATGGCACTATTATTAGCGGCTTACTTTAGTGCTGCGCTTGCCGATGAAACCGATAACAAACTAGCTAAAGCCATTAACGGTGAACAACGTTCTGCTGAACATAAAGCCCGTGACCTCTATCGCCACCCCCAACAAACCTTAGCTTTTTTTGACGTACAAGACACCATGACGGTCGTTGAAGTCTGGCCAGGAGAAGGCTGGTATACGGAAATTTTAGCGCCTTACTTGAAAGATAAGGGCAAACTTTATGCTGCGCATTATTCTGCTAATTCTGACGAGCCTTACTTTAAAAAGAGCTATGACAAATTTGTAAAGAAAATGCACGACCAACCTGAGCTATATGGCAAAGTTGAGATCACCGAATTAGAACCGCCTAAGTTCTTCCAAATTGCACCTGATAACTCTGTTGATCGGGTTTTATCATTTCGTAATACCCATAATTGGCTGGGTATTGATCAAGCTGCAGCCGTCTATGTGGCTATGTATAAAGCTTTAAAACCAGGCGGCATCTTAGGTGTAATTGATCACCGATATAATTTATTCAAACGTCAGAATAAAATAACCGAAGCCGGTTATGTCAGTGAAGATGATGTGATTGCCTTAGCTAGAAGCGCTGGTTTTGAGTTTTTAGAAAAATCTGAAATTAATGCCAACCACAAAGATAAAAAGAACTACCCCAAAGGCGTCTGGAGCTTACCCCCTACTTTTGCTTTAAAAGATCAAGATCGTGAGCTTTATCAAGCAATAGGTGAAAGCGACAGAATGACGATTAAATTTATTAAGCCTAGGTAATACGTGGCGGCTTAGCGACAAAGCATTATGATTTTTGCTCCCCCCCTTTTGTAAAAGGGGAAGCGTAAAGCGAGGAGGCAGAAGAGAATTTATTGATTATTTTTATAGACCAAATCTCCCCTAACCCCTCTTTGCTAAAGAGCATAGGTATCTACACAAATAATTGTTAGCATTCCCACGCAAGAACGATAACATTGTGGTGAAGATCGTAGGGGCGTATTGCATACGCCCTTATAAAATAAGCTCTATAACATATAGACTTTCAATGTTGGGCGTATGCAATACGCCCCTACGGTGATTTTTATCATTTCCACGCCGATAAGAAACTTGTGGAGATACCTATGGCTAAAGAGAGAAAATAAAAGAATACTTTTACAGTCTCGTTAGCAATAACCCAATTCAAGGTTAGTATTTGTCGATTTGATATTCTTCTCGTCGGTTTTATATTCTTTTAGGTCGACTTGATGCCCTTCTCATCGATTTAATGTTCTTTTGAGATAACTAAAGGTTCTTCTCATCGCTTTGATGTTCTTTCTATCGATTTAATGTACTTTTGGCGCAACTTGATGTTCTTTTCATCGATTCAATGTTCTTTTAGGTCAACTGAATGTTCTTTTCATCGATTTAATGTTCTTTTAAGTCAACTGAATATTCTTTTCATCGATTTGATGTTCTTTTAGGTCAACTGAATGTTCTTCTCATCGATTCAATGTTCTTTTAGAGCAACTTAATGTTCTTTTTATCGATTTGATGCTCAGTTGGGGAAATTGATGTTTTTCTCACTTAATTCAGTGCTTTTAAATGCAAAAACCAGCACTAACCCGCCTGCCAATAAAAATATTTGGTCATCACCTGGTCAAATAATGACGAAACTAAAAAATTATTCAACCATTGCCAAATAAACGGATAAGGCGAAGCCTTAAACCAAGTGGGATCGACCGCACAAAACTGACGAATAAAAGGCAAGATAGCCGCATCTGCCAACGAAAAATGCTCACCACACAAAAAGGCATGTTGAGTTAATAAATCTTCAAGATCAGCCAAAAACAACTCACCCTGCTGCCGATAATAAAGTTCAGAATAGGCTGGATAACGATCCGCATATTTATAGCGATCCAGATAATATTTAAACTGCTCATCATTACGCTGAATTAGCGCTTTCGCATGATCTAAGCCCGCAGCATTAAGCCAATGCTCAGGGTCATTTTGTTGTAAAGCCCACAACATAATATCCAAACTTTCATCCAGCACCCTGCCGTTCTCAAGTTGCAAAACAGGCACCGTAGCTTTAGGCGAAATCAACAACATAGCCTGCGGTTTATTCCGCAATTCCACCTCCCTTAGTTCCACAGAAACATCAGCGTAAGCAATAGCTAAACGCGCTCTCATCGCATAAGGGCAGCGTCGAAAACTGTATAAAATCGGTAGGGAGTGATTGGGATTGAAAGTTAGATTAATCATGTTCAGTTATTAAAAGCTATCTTCGCACCAACACGACAAAATGTCATTATCCTATAGAACATCAATACACAACTAAAAATTCAGCTGATTAACAACCCGTATCCTAAACACCTCATCTTGAACCTGCTGACAAAAACCTTGATCAATAATCTGCTGTGCTGCCAGTTGTTCTAAGCTAGTTTGCGGATCAATAACGGCTGATTTAACCAGAATGAGCTCTGTAGCGGACACTTGTTTAGCTAAGCAAGCGGCTAAACTATCTGAGGTAATATCCCATGTTGCAGGAATCCCTGCTTGATCTAACTCTGCATTATTAGGCGACCAGATCAAAATTTTGTTTAAAGCTTTGGCTGTTTGTAGTTCCGACAAACTGCTGACAATAATCCAATTAGGAACCAGACCTTTAAACATTAAAGCCATTTGTTGCATGGCTAAAATAGCCATCTGATGAGCAGTAACATCATCAAACTGCCATTGCTGCTGTGCGAGTCGTACTTGATCAGCAAAAGCGCCACCACCGGGAACGATGATCACTGCTCTGCCCTGATAACGTTCTTGTATTTTATTAAGGCAATTAATCAGTACCCCAGACTGCGCTAAACTGCCGCCTAATTTAATAACAATCACGAAACCATCAATTGCCTTAATAAAGCGAGCATAGCGGCGGCTTTATCAAAACTTTCTTGATATTCATCTTCGGCGACTGAATCATGAACAATACCGCCACCCGCCCAACAACGTATGGTGTTGTTAGCATGTACCAGCGTTCTAATAGCAATATTAGTATCCATATTGCCATTAAAACCAATATATCCAATCGCGCCACAATAAACACCGCGACGCTGCGGTTCTAGTTCTTCAATAATTTCCATAGAACGAATCTTAGGGGCGCCAGTAATAGAGCCGCCTGGAAAGCAGCTTTTTAATAGATCTAAAGCATGTTGATCTTCTGCCAGTGTGCCTGTGATAGTGCTGACTAAATGATGTACCGTGGCATAACTTTCTACTTCGAAAATAACAGGCACTTTAACGCTGCCTTTGATACAGGTTTTGCCAATATCATTACGCAGTAAATCAACAATCATTAAATTTTCGGCTCGATCTTTAGCGCTATTTTCTAAGGAGGCTATTTGCTGTTGATCTTCTAGCTCATTTTGTTTTCTAGGACGCGTACCTTTAATGGGCTTCGTTTCAACCTGACCTTGAGTGAGCTTTAAAAACCGCTCGGGTGATGAGCTTAAAATTTGTACTTCGGGTAAGTTAAGATAGCAACTAAATGGAGCGGCATTTTGTTCACGTAGTTTTAGATAAGCTGACCAAGGCTCACCGGCACAATCAGCCTCAAAGCGCTGGGTTAAATTAACCTGATAACAATCGCCTTCTTTAAGATAATGCTTAATTCGATCAAAAGCCTGCGTGTAAGTAGCCTGCGTCATATTCGAGCTAATGTCACTTTGCACCGTAAACACTGTTTGTGGTTTCGGTGCAGGCAATTGACTAAACTGTAAAATTAAACTTTGCCATAGACTTTCTTTACAATCTTGTCCAACAAGAAAACTTTGCTGTTGTTGATGATCGACGATCAGTGTCCACTGATAAATGCCAATAGCCATTTCGGCAATCTGCTCTGCATCTTCAGCAATAACCGGTAAGTTTTCTAAACGACGCGCCAAATCATAAGAAAAATAGCCGATAGCGCCGCCGTTAAAAGGCAGTTCAGCAAATCCTGTTAACTCTGGCAATAACTGCTCTTTAACCAAAGCAAAAGGATCTTGCTCAGAGACAAATACGACATCATCACGACTAATGGTCGTTTTATCACCATGCGTTACCAGTGTGCAAATGGGGTCTGCAGCGATAATATCGTAGCGACCTTGAGTACTGTAAGGATAACCACTATCCAAAAAAACCGACCAAGACCGCTGGGCAATGGCAGAAAACAATAAAGAACTATCAGTAAAATAAGGTAGTGATGCTATACGTTGTTTGCTTGATGACATTTAATTGCAATTGGATGGGGAAACAACAACCTCGATACTCAAATGAGTATGCGAGAAAAAATAGTAGGTCGGGTTAGCGATAGCGTAACCCGACATTTCGTAGCGCATTGTGTCGGGTTACGCTATCGCTAACCCGACCTACAAACTCATTTTACAAACAACCCTTCATAGCCACACCGATGTCAGTCGGTGCATTAACCACTTCAATACCCGCTGCTTTTAAGGCAGCAATTTTACCTGTTGCGGTACCTTTACCACCAGTAACTATAGCACCAGCATGACCCATACGTTTACCAGCAGGCGCTGTTTGTCCGGCAATATAAGCAACCACGGGCTTAGTGACATGGGCTTTAATATAGTCGGCAGCAGCTTCTTCTTCTGTGCCACCTATTTCACCAACCATTACAATACCCTTAGTTTGTTCATCCGCTTGAAAACGCGCTAAGACATCCACGAAATTCATACCATGTATTGGATCACCACCAATACCAACACAGGTACTTTGCCCTAAACCTTGCGCTGTAGTTTGATGCACGGACTCATACGTTAAGGTACCCGAGCGTGACACAATACCAATGACACCGGGCAGATGGATTTTACCGGGCATAATACCAATTTTACAGGCTCCTGGGGTAATCACGCCGGGACAATTTGGGCCCACTAATAATGAACCGGTGCCTGCCATAGCGGCTTTAACACGCAACATTTGTAAAATAGGTATGCCTTCAGTAATGCACACAATTAATTCTATGCCCGCATCAACCGCTTCTAATATGGCATCTGCTGCATAAAATGGCGGCACATAAATCACTGTAGCAGTCGCTCCCGTGCTATCAACTGCTGCTTGAACAGTATTAAATACTGGCAAACCTAAATGTTCTTCACCACCTCGATCAGGCGTCACACCACCGACTAATTGAGTTCCATAATCTAAGGCTTGCTGAGAATGGAAACTGCCTTGTTTGCCAGTAAAACCTTGGCAAATAACTTTAGTATCTTTGTTGATTAAAATGCTCATACTGCCTCCGCCAATGCCACGACTTGTTCTGCCGCATGGGCTAAATCTTCTGCTGCGTAAATATTAAGACCGGTATTGCTTAGTAAAGCCCGGCCTTGTTCTGCATTAGTGCCTTCTAAGCGTACCACTACCGGAACGGCAACGTGAATTTGTTCGATGGCTGCTAAGATTCCCGCCGCGATTACATCGCATTGTACGATACCACCAAAAATATTCACTAAGACCGCTTTAACACTGGTATCTGACAAAATTAACTTAAAGGCTTCACAGACTTTTTCTACATTAGTGCCGCCACCGACATCTAAGAAATTAGCCGGCAGCCCACCTTTTAATTTAACTAAGTCCATAGTCGCCATCGCTAAACCTGCCCCATTCACCATACAGCCAATATTGCCATCTAAGGTAATGTAATTTAGACCGAACTGCTGAGCCAGATTTTCCTTGTCATCTTCTTGAGACGGATCTTTCATGGCTAAAATGTCAGCATGCAAAGCCACGGCATTATCATCAAAATTAATCTTAGCATCCAAGGCCATTAAATCGCCGCTATGCGTTTCTATTAACGGATTAATTTCAATTTGGCTGGCATCTTTAGATAAAAACAAATCATAAAGCCCCTGCATAATCTTAGTGAGCGCTTTGATTTGTGCACCTTTTAAACCTAAGGCATAGGCGACTTTTCGACATTGATAGCCTTGCAATCCTGCGGCAGGATGTACAGCTACGGAGATGATTTGTTCGGGCGTTTCATGAGCGACAGTTTCTATATCCATGCCGCCCGCTGCTGAGGCGATAAAAATAATACGCTCGCTACCTCTATCGACAACTAAGCTTAAATATAACTCGCGTTTTATCGGATAGATTTTTTCTATCAACAGAGAGTTAATAGGTAAACCAAAACTATCTGTTTGAATGGTAACCAAGCGCTGGCCTAATAAAGCCTGACTAAACTCAGTGACTTCAGCAAGAGATTTTGCTAGCTTTACGCCACCCACTTTACCTCTACCACCGGCATGAACCTGAGCTTTAACCACCCAACCTTCACCACCCAAATCTTGGGCAACTTGTAGCGCAGTCTCTGGCGTAGCAGCGTATTGACCCTCGGGTATAGCAATTCCATACTGTTGAAACAACTGCTTAGCCTGATACTCATGAATATTCATTTGTTGCTCCTGTGACCGATAAAGGCCGGCGAGTTTTATTACATCAATGCTGTGAATTTTATCCCTACTTGCCCCGACCTGAGGCACACTATCTATTTGTAGGCCGGAATAAGGCTTTTCGAGCGTAAGCGAGTAAAGCGTTTCCGGCATAGGCATTACTCCTGTGCCGGAAACGCCACCACGCGCTGCGCTAGCGTGGTCTTATTCCGGCCTACAATTGCAACGCTTTTTTTTCTAATCATTAACTGAAGGCAGTGAATTTAAGCTGGGATAGGCAATATTCTAACCAAGTCCCAGTAAAACACCATCCTTAATACGTAAGCCATGACGATTTGCTGTTTTTTGGAAAGTGACTGTAACCGCAAAATAGCACTAGACGACATTATTCAGCCCCCCTCTTTAACAACATAGGTATCTACGCAAGTTTGTTATCGGCGTGGAAACGATAAAAATCACCTTAGGGGCGTATTGCATACGCCCAACATTGAAAGTCCAATGTTATAGAACTTATTTTATAAGGGCGTATGCAATACGCCCCTAAGATCTTCACCACAATGTTATCGTTCGCGCGTGGGAATGCTAACAATTATTTGTGTAGATACCTATGATTTTACAGAGGGGCATGAGGCAAATAATTACCACTAGACAGCCATACAAGCAGCACGTTATGCTCACTGACTATGGCTACCAACTTTAAACAGGGCAGTTTTGCTTAAGCCTTCACTTTTATACAGTGCTCTCCTAAGCACAGACAAAAGGCGAAAGGCTCAGGGCAAATAATTAAACCTTGTATCTGCGTTGGCTTAAGTTGCTAACCCAAACTATAACCTTTATCAGAGGCTCGATATGATACTGACACCCGCTTTATTACCTAAGTTAATCGCCGCCATCTCTGAGACATTGGCTAACCATGCCGATGAAGTCACTGAACTTGATCAAGCCATCGGTGATGGTGATCATTTAATTAATTTACAACGCGGCATTAAAGCTTTAACCGAAAAGGAACATGAATTAATAGCATTAGATTGGCCTAATGCTTGGCAAAAAATAGGCATGATTTTAATGTCAGCCGTCGGCGGTGCTTCTGGTTCCTTGTATGCAACGTTATTCATGGCCTTAAGCAAAGCAGCAAAAGACCAACCTTTAAGCGTACAAAATTTTGCTGATAGTTTTAATCTCGCCGTAGAGGCCGTTAAACACCGAGGCAAAGCGGAAGCCGGTGAAAAAACCTTATTAGATGTTTATATACCCGTTGCTCAGTACTTAAACACCGCAGCAGCTTCTAGTATCACTTTACCTGAAATCTTAAAGACTGCCGTAGCGATTGCCATAACCGGCATGGAAGCTACCCGAGACATGATCGCCACCAAAGGCCGTGCGTCTTTTCTGGAACAACGCTCCATAGGCCATATTGATGCTGGAGCTAAAACCGCTGAGTTAATGATTTCTGCGATTGTTGGGGTATTGATTGCGGAATTAACAGCTTCAGAGTAGCTCAAAGCCATTAGTCTTCTTGCTCTATGTGTTAATCATGCTCGACTGATCTTAGAAAAACTCCCACAGTCCTCCCATTACATTCCCTGACGTTTACCGGATACTACACACCATGTTGTGGAAGCGGGTTGTTAGGCAACTATAAAATCACGACATAGACAATAAGCATGTGCTTATTACTATAAATCATGAACCAAACAAAAAGTAAAAAAGGACGATAACATGACCGAACAAAACACTTTCGCAACTACTGAACCGAAACAACAAGCCGCTAATGATAGTAGACAAGTACGACGAGTGATTTTTAGAGAAATGGAAAATATACGGTCAAATCGAAATCGTTTAGATATGAAACCGATATTACAGCTTATAAAACAACTGGATTGTGAATTTAGCATAGATGAAGATTTAGACTTCATTTTTAGTCGATCTGGTTTGGGTCGAGATCGCGAAGTAGCTCAGTTGTTTACACCAAGTAACATTGCTGAGTTAATTTTTGTGATTAGTCAAATATACGCTCCTAAGAGCGTTATTGATATTTGTTGTGGAACTGGAAATGTTCTAAGATATTTTAAAGATTTGCAAACTGTAAAAGGTATGGATATCAATCCTGAAATCATTCAATTAGCGCAATATATAAATCCAAATGCTGTTTTTTCAGTAGTAGATACGCTTGAATTTCATGTCGATAGAGATAGTCAAAAATCAATGTGTGACGAAGGCATTAAATATGATTTGGTTATTGGTGATTTGCCTTTAGGATGCAGAACCATCGATAGACAACCACTAGAACTAGCCTTAATAAAAAAAGGCTTAAATTTACTTAATAATAATGGAGTGGCAATTTTTGTTGTCCCAGAATCGCTATTAACAAATAGATTATCAAGAGAATTACGTGCTCAGCTATTATCTGACTTTTCTTTAGATATGGTAATAAGTTTACCTCCCGGAATTTTTCCTAACTCTAGCTTTAATAACAAATCAATTCTTGTTGTAAGAAATGGAAATTCAAAACCAGACATTTTCATGCCTGTTTATGAAGACAATGCCACTGTAATAGCAGAGAATTTTAAGCAGCATAAAGGTGATTTTTATTTACCAATATCGGATATTACCGATAGGCTTGACAGGAATCATTATTCTTCATTAGAAGCTATTAGTGAAATACTTCGTGGGCGTGAATTAATCAAATTATCAAATGTAGCTGAAATAATAATGGGAAGACCATTACATAGAAGTACATTTACTAACAACGGAAAATATCTGCTTTTCAAGAGAGAAAATAGAGATGGGAATAATTATATAGATACTGTTGACGAAAGATATATTTTAAGATCTGGTGACATTGTAATTCCTCTAGTTATGCCGAGACAAAATAATGAAGTTTTTATCTATAAAGAGGCTGACGTAGAAACAGTGATAACAGAGTTTCACGCCATAATCAGACCGATCAAAGATAAAGAGTATTTAAAAAGTTATTTACAAACAGAGGACTGGAAAATCCTCCTACAGCGACATTTAAAAAATTCAATTATGCAGCGCTTGGATATCGGAAGTTTGCAAGACATTGAAATACCACGTCTATCAGATTCGGAACTTAATGATCTAATTTTAAAAACTCTGAAGCTAAATAATGAAGTAAAGTATTATTTACAAACTAGCTCTGACTGCGTTAAAGATAAGCAGTATGATTTAGCAAGAGCATATATCGAGCAAGCTTTTAAAAATACTGATGCTGAAGAAAGCAATCATAAAGACGTTTACTTAGCAAATATTGATAATATTGAAGAATTAGAGATAAAAGATCAAAAACTCGAAGAAAAAAACAAACAATTACAAGCCTCACAAATAGAACTGGAAGATATGATGTCGATGTTCGCGCATAAATTTCGCAGCCCTTTAGATGCAATCATTTACAACACCACTCACGAAAATCAGGTTAAGCTTTATACTGAAGCTGCGCAAACCATGCGTGGCTTGTTGAACATCTTTAGCATTATTTCCACTGACGCTGATATTCTTAAAGACAAAATTAAGCAAGACTATCAAGGTGGCGGTAGCTTGGCAACCGTATTCAGTAAAACCTTAGATATGATTTTGTTGCATTTATTGTCGGTATCAGGCGCTGAAAAAATACAGCAACACTATATGGCTTATGCTCAACGGCATGGACAGTGTGATGAGAACGTAATTTATAAAGTTTGGTGTGAAGACTACTTTGAGCTAGAACAAGCCTTACAAGCCGAATGGGAGGCCAGTTATGCTCAATTGCTCAATCAATCTAACTCACTGGAACAACGCCTAACTTGGTTGGAAGAGCACTTTTTTAAACTGGTCATTATCGGTTTTGAACGCACTGATATTCAATTTAAAGAATACGGTACCACCGAATCCTTGTTAACGATCTTGCTTAATGAAATACTGGTCAACGCTTTCAAGTATTATTCCTCAACCAGTAAACAGGCTGTGGTGCTTGAATGGGTAGCGCGTGACGATTATCAAGTTTTGATTTGCAGTAATCCCAGTTTTCGCAGTGAACGCAGCATTATAAAAGGCAGCCATAAAGGCCATGTTTTTTTATCAACGTTAGCACGCAAAACTGGCAGTCTATTTAGCAAGCCCATTCCACAAGATCATTTTGTACTTGAATTCGGCATTCCTAATGAACTTTTAATTTCTAACTGAAGGCAGGTCATGAGTTATTTTTTATGGGTAGAGGATTTTGAAAATTCTGCTAAAGTCACTGCAACCGAAGTTCTTGGTGGCATCAATATTGATGAGCAGACATTTTCGGATAACAAACAACAGTTAAAGAAAGATTTAAAAGCCCACGGTATTTATGTCGAACTGAGCTTTCAAGATGGCTTAGGCTTTATTCGACAACACTTAAATCAAATTGATTATATTATTCTCGATATAGACTTAGCGGCCTATTCTAAAGGCGATGAACTTAATACTGACGTTTTAGCTTTACTTGAAACCTTTCAGGATTACAAAAAACTAAGCAACGAAACTGAAGATGAACAACTCCTTGGTGAAGAATGCGCCAAACTGAAAGCTTTGGCTGGTTATTATCTTTATACCGAATTAGTAGTAGAACTAGGTTTTCCAAAACAACATATTTTATTTTGTTCAAATCATGGGGAAAATTCGCTATCAACGCGCGACGCTTTCAAGACCGCTAAAATAGCTTTACCCACGATTTATGAAAAATCAGACTCAAGGGTGCAAGCTTGGGTAAAATCTTCCTATGAAAACTCTTATTCACGATTACGACGAGGGATCATTGAAGGTTGTCGATACTTAAAATCATTACCAGAAGACAAATTACAATTTAATGCGTTTATTAAAGATAATGAAAAACAAGTCAATATTATCGACCTGCATGATTACTTGGATGTTTTAGGTAAGTTCTTACTCTTGCGCGAACCTAGTGATAAGGCGGCGTTATATAAGCTATTTATTAGAACACTAGCCCACGAATGGGAAGGTGCCGAGCCTAAAACAATCAACAAACAAAATGAATTATTCGCTTTTGCATGGATTATGAAAATGTCGCGTAATTGGTTGGCGCATAGCAAAGTGTTTGAACAATTGACAGATCAAGATGTAGCTTATCTATTTATTGTTAATATGCGGGCGATGTTTGACTTAGGCGACAAGCTATTGCCTTATGAAAAGCATTTGTTAAGTTTATTCACTGATGTTATTTCAGACGATGAAATGCAAGATAAAATCGGCGATAGCCCTAAGAAAAGAGATTATAAAACCCCTAAAGGACGTACTATACCTTTAGTTGAAAACTACGCAGCTTTACTCAAAAAAACAGGTAATACTTGGCAAGCCATTAATTTTCATGATGCTTTAAATAACCTGCAAAAGAATAAAAACAAACCAACTGAGAGCGAATTTTTAATTAAAGGACTTTATCAGACTTTTTGGTTCTTAACTTCTAGCGGTGGAGTTTACATACCCTTCGATGACGAACAAATTAAAGGATTCGCCGCTTTAAATTATCAATTTAAATATTTTGACTATAAAGAACAGGAATATCTTTTCGAATTAGCTCGGCATGTCTACAGCCGCAGTTTTTCATAGGAAGCAAAAATGAACAGAGCTGAAATAGAACAAGCCGTATTAACAGAAATACACAACTTGCCTTTAGATAAAATCGAAGCCACCTTAAATTTTGTATTGTCTTTAAAAAACAATCCCATTAAAAAAAGACCGTTAGGATTGTTAAAGGACAAGGTGGAATTTTCTATCGAAGAAAACAATCAGGCCTTAACCAGCCCAGTCACGGTAAAGCAAGCCTCGGAACATGACGTAAAACAACATTTTTCTGACCGCTGGCAAGGTCAATTTAAATTAAGTGATAAAACGGACGATGCACGGTTGGATTATTTAAAACAACGCTATCAGTTATGAAAATATTCGTTGATTGCGATGTATTGATTGATGTGGGCTTGGGAAGAAAACCTTTTTGCCTCGCATCGGGTGAATTACTGGATTATCTGGAAAATAATAAAAATAACGGTTTTATGGCTTGGCATTCTATAGCCAACTTTTTCTATATCACCGCAAAAGGCGACAATAAACAACAGAGTAAGCAATTTATTTTAGAGCTATGCGACTTTTTACACATTGTTTCTGTTTCTAATCCAGATTTGATGATTGCCTTGGCATTGCCGCTCAGCGACTTCGAAGACGCGATGCAATGCGCCGCTGCAATGGCCTGTAATGCCGATGTTATTGTTAGCCGTAACGTTAAGGACTATCAGAATTCACCCATCAGAACAGTAACGCCTGAGCAGTTGTTACTGGAATTAAAAGGCTGTAGTTAAAATCAGATCCGTATCAGATGATCTATATCTGCTTTATTGGCACATACAAATACTATGACGCAATCTAGGCAAGCAAAATATGAACATTTTCCCCATAAAAAATGACACTAATTATCAAGCAGCCTTAGCAGAAATAAATAAGCTCATGGATGCCGAATTTGATAAAGTGCACAACACTAAAAGCACACCGACTGAAGGGGAAAAGGTTTTAGCTATTTTAAAGAAAACCGGCTATTTAGGCAGTATGCCAGACGCTACTGATTTATCGGAAAACTACAAAGACCATTTAGACTGGAGCAATAAAATATGATTATTACTGATAGCGGTTTTGAAGGCGTGTTGGTTAATCTTGATGACAATTTTAATCAAGTCGCTGTGGGTGCCTTGGCAAAAATTCACCAACCGTTCTCTAATTTATTGTGCCTTTAGCTCCCATGACGACAGCGTTAATCCAATCACTCATTCCTTATCTCCCCCGTTATGCCGAAGAAGAAGGTGATTTTTATAGCGTGACACGCGAAGCGTTGATTGATGGTTTATGCCTGCAACAAACGCTTGATCGTGTCGTCGCTGAAAATACCGTTGCCTTAATAGAAGCGCTACTGGATACCTTGGCCGTATTAAGTAGTCATGCAAAAGTTATATGGAGTTTTTCACCCACATTGCTAAGGATCTCCAATACCCGTTTTTTCAAATGAGCGTAACTTTGATAAGCATCAAGCGGCAACCATTCGTATTTAACTTTACGCCAGAGTATTTCGATCAGATTTAACTCAGGACTA
>Ga0214181_1000090_pt1 | contig 25090 bp, 30 predicted proteins | sample TroBogEpilimnion_19_FD_153019 | JGI IMG/M metagenome (GOLD analysis project Ga0214181, IMG submission 153019) | Freshwater microbial communities from Trout Bog Lake, WI - 05NOV2007 epilimnion | ecosystem: Environmental > Aquatic > Freshwater > Lake > Epilimnion/Euphotic zone | place: Trout Bog...
ACTTTCTTCGAAAACTTTCGTACTTTGCTTCAATTCATCCCTTTTGATAACTGGCAGCATCTAATGCAGTTTATGCTAAATGGTGGGATAGAATTACCAGTTAAAACCTAATGCTTTAAATTGGGAATTGCTGCTTAAACCTTGCCCAAAAGCCATAAAGGCAAAAATACTATAAAATAACTGGTTATATTCAATCATATTTTATAGTACTGATTGTGAGTTGATTATTAACACTTCAAGTCGTGGCCTCGAAATACAGCTCATCGATAATGTCACCATAAGTCTTCTGCTTGCTTGCTTGCTTGCTTGCTTGCTTGCTTGCTTGCTTGCTTGCTTGCTTGCTTGCTTGCTTGCTAAAAATTGTAATTGCCAACATCTGAAATACACTTTTTTTTAAAATTTTAATTATTACAAATCTTGAGCAAACTTTCACTTTTATTTGCGTTTGACTTAAAGTTTATGGAACTTAGGCACTGACTCAATCCAAATAACGAATTTTTACAGCCCTACGACGAATCAATCCTTGAAAAGCCATTGGCCCCATATTATTTATTGATTTTATATAGCTAATTTTTGTATCGGGCGGTTTATAGCTTACTGCTAAAATCTTTGTCTAGAGTGAATAGTATCAAGTAAACACTTAATCCCATTCATTACCCATAGCCTTCTGAATCTCTAGCGGGTCGCATGAAAATGTTGGCAAATCTGCTAATAGCCCAGAAAAATCAGCTAATAACTCAGCTTGCTTTAACTTCTTAAGCGCGGCATTAAATCACTGATAACTGTAGCTCGATTAATCCTTGCGCCTGCTCCTCTGTATAGCAAACAGACCTAAGCCTATTGGCAAGATGCAAGATATCAAAAGTAATTGTACTAATGGCTGTTGCTATTAGTTGATTAGCTTACTGTATTTTAATGCACTTAATTGGACAATAAAAAACCCGCTAGACCAGATGATCTGCGGGTTTAGTATATTTTAATTGGTGGGGCGGGGGCTAACAAACTAAAGAAAATAACCTAAAATAAACAGCACGTTAAACAACACAATGATTTAATTTACCAGCAAATTTACCAGCAACTATGTGCTGTATAGATATTTTCATTAAATTATTACTAGGATTCAATTCCCTATTTCAAAAAAACACCCGCAACAACTGACAATAAAAAAGCCCCATTAAGAGGCTTCTTTAAATCAGCGTGGGGCTATTAATTACTGTGGCTTGGTGTTTGAAAGCAATACATACTCGGCAACATTACTATGACCATCAACAGTACATCTGTGCGCAACAATGTTATGACCCTCTAGCCTTAATTCGCCAACCCTTGCCGATGGATTCATAATATCTAAATGAGTTCGTGCATACCGTGTAGTTAAGTGCATCCCTCGCTGTAAATATCCTAAAATAATTGCTCTCTGGGTAGCTGCTGAATGATCCATGACATTAATCCGCCTCTTTACCAGTTAAGCGGTCACGCAATCCGTAGGTTTCAAATATTAACCCTGCCGCCTGAATATCACCAGCAAGCGCACTATCTAAAACCTTATAAAAAATTGCGACAATGTTTTTATCTAAAGCATCTCTAACCTTTGCCATTTTAATTTCTTCGGTCTGCTTAGGTCTGCCCAGTGGATTACCACTTACGCCAGCCTTAAACCTAGAATCTATTTTTTTTGAAGCATCCATTAGGCTCTAGCCTCTATGCCATAAGCATCTTTCAGGGATTGAAGCTCATCCAGCATACTTAGTACAGAATCATGACGACCATGAGATTTAACTAGCGGTTCAGACTTCGCCAATGTATGAGATTTTTTTAAACTCGGAAATGATGTGCCTTTTCCAAATAGCATCCGCTTACCCGCAAAAATATCTTTGCCCTGTGTGGCGACACCATTTGTCGGCATTGCTTTTGCTAAGGGTTCGCTAGCGCGTAAAGCCTTGATAAGATTGCCGTTATGGTCTAACTGACCAGCGGTATTACCAACTGAAACAAGCTGACCGCTCTCATCAGTCATAATTACCTGTCGATTACTCATTGGCAAGCCCAATGCTTTGCAAAATGTGTCATTGTTTGAAATAGCGTGATCTACGCCAGATGAATCTTGAAAAATAAATGCCATGTGTAGGTGCTCCTCGTAAATTAAAAAAAACACACGCCAAATTAATGACACTCAAGGATAACGACACGACTTATAGAAACTGAGTTTTGAAAGGATTAGGCAAATATAAGCCGAGCCGTTATAAGTAATTATTTTGTCACGACCTGCAGCAGACAAGCATCAGAGCAAAAAAAAAGGCTAATCAGATAAAATCTTAATTAGCCCTAGATGCCTAGCAAATATAATAATCTGCTTTTTTAGGTGTGACAAAAAACAGTTTCTTTTTCCTCGGCAAGTGTTGAAATTTTATAGCCCTCTAGCCCGCGTACTGCGTAAAGACTAGGATTTTAAATGCCTAAACTGTTGAATTTTTAAAGCCAAGCTGTTTCCTTTTATCAATGGCTTATAGCCTCCTTAAACAGCCTTTTTAAATTGCCGTCCATTGTGTAATCAACAATAATTGTTAATAGTCCGTAGAAAATTGCCTTATCATCATTACTGTCAAAATGTATTCGCTCTTTATCTAATGCAGCCACAAGTTCAGCTCCGCAAGTGCTAAAGGCTGTTTTCAAGTCCTCTTTGCTGTTTACGTTGGTTATGCCCGTCTGTGACATCATCCATAGGCTTTTTAGTGTTTCTGACATCATTAGGTTGTGTAAATTTTCATCAATATTCATTTAATAGATTCCTTATTCAGTTGTATTTTTAGGCTGCTGCTGTTGCAGCTCCTTAAGCTTTTTTTGCATAGCTACCCAGTAGGCTTGATAATTCACCATGCTAAAAAGGAATCGAGTCATTAAAAGGCTTCGAATCATACCTAGATCTACTCGCACCATTCGCGCCATTATTGGTGTAATCCTGATTAGTCGGATTGTCGGCTTTAGGTCTACGCTTCTTTAGGTCATAAGCACTTAGTGAAGCGTTAGCCGTTATAGATAGCCCATGCTTTAAAGTGCCTGTTGCTTTGTCTACCCACTCGCTAGGCTTAAGACTACCGACGATTGATAGAGCATCGCCCTTACCTAGCTTGGCGATCTTCTCCGCAACGTCCTGAAAGGCCATACCGCTAATGATTGTCGGCTTGTCCTCACCCACTGCAACCGATAGCAGGAATTGACAATAATATTTACCGCTTTGACCTGTTTTTAACTCAGGTGTTTTGATTAGTTTTCCAGATATAAGGCAGTCGATCATGATTAAATTCCTATAAATTTTGTTAGGCTTATAGTGTTATACGCGCCAAACCTACAACACTACAACAAATGCCTTTTAGTTCGCATCTAGCCCTTGTGTGTCGTGGCTTGTAGCTTGTTGTAGGGATATGCAACAAGCATACAACTGACCTACAACAACAAGGTAAAAAGGCAGTTAATAACTATTGATTCAACTGATATTTTTTAGTGTTATCTATGCTAATTAATAACAATAAATTGCTGCTTACCATGCTATTAAGCGTTATCCTTATTAACTCTGACTTGCTTCCAGTAAAATCTTTAAATGGCAAAACCCTAGAACGGGATTGAATTATTTGTCTTTCAGATTTAATAATGTTTCTTTCTTCAAATATACTTAAAATGGCGTTAAATCCTGCTTTTTCGCCTGCTATGCCCTTAGCCTGACAAATGTCTAAATTCGCCTTGATTAAGTCATCTGCTATGTCGATAGATGCTTTAATTAGGATGTCGGGTATAGTTGGGTTGTAATTATCATTCCGATCAATCAAGTGCAGGTTTGCGGCTATTTTCATGATCTGCATATTGATCTTGCTTGCAGCACCTCTTAATGAAATATGGCTATACATGCCGCCATCAATTAAATGAGGTTCTATTTTTTGTCGATAAGTAGCTATTAATGAGTATCCAGCATCGCTTATTTTTAAATGAAGCAGATCATCAGCTTCAACTGGATAATTAAAAATATCTCTAGCAAAATCACAAACCTTTTCATAAGCGTCATAGATTTTTTGATCTGCTTGAATTTCGTTAATATGATCTCTAGTGCCTAAATTATGAGGCTCTGCTAGAGAAATAAAACGCTCAGATATTCCGACACCGTTAGATGCTTGGTGCGACTTTTCAATACTACCTTGCTGTGCAAACAATACAAATGAGCCGATGACTTGCCCATGATAGCCATCCCTACCTACTCTGCAACTTGATATATGACCGCCATCAAACGCATTTAAAATTAAGTCGTTATTATTGCCGCCTTTTGAATAACTAAGCCCTAGCACGCTATCAATAAGCCCTTGCTCACTAGATACGGCTGCAAAAAACCCTTTTGTTGATGATAGAGTATTTTCTAAGCCCTCTGGTGTAGCGTTACTTATAAAAAGACTAGAAGAAATTGCTGATTTTCGCGAAAGTAAGCCTTTTAACTCCTCTGTCTCTGTGTCGCTAGGTTCTTCAATAGCCTGTAACTGGCTTAGTCTTTCATTATAAGCGTCTACAATTTCACTCTTTATGATATAAAAAGGCTTTTGACCAATGCGCAAGCACCTAGATTTGCTAGTACCGCTAGGCTGCTCAAGTATAAAATAAAGCCCTATGGGTAAAGAGTCATCATATTTATAATCGACTACCCACTTACGACATGAAACACTGCTAAAAACGCCCAATAGTGCCAAGAAAACCGTATTAACTGGTAACTGACAGCAGGCAGAAACTTGTTGAGACATTTTCTTAATTAGGCTTTCGTCGTCCAAATGTTTTAATAAGTCTAGCTCTTTACAATAACGTGTCTCAACATCCAATACATCATTAAATGACGCATTTTGTTGTACGTGTTGTGTGTCGTTGTAAGCATCTGCAACAGACTCTAGCCCTTGTGTGTCGTGGCTTGTAGCGGATGTGTTGTAGTGTTGTAGGTTTTCATGAGTATGAGTGTTTTTAGGTGTTTTTTTTCCGTAAAGAAGTTTATCCCTTCTATCTAAAAGGCTACTCATGACCGCACCTCTCTAGCGATATTTTCGATTGAATCTCTAGCGAAGATGACCATTGATAAATCAGTATCACTAAGCGGTTTACTACTCAATAAATCACCTATGGCAATCTCTAAAATAATAGAGTGGTGCAATATTAAGTCAAACAGCTCATATTTATTAAAGCGAGGCGGTTTTGAACCTTTTTTATAACTGACTGATTCAGGCATTAAGTCCGATAACTCAAGCCCAACTGCTGCTACTATTTCAGATACTGAGCATCCGCTAAAGCAATTAATCAATATTTTGTCATCATCCGTTAGCTTAATGCCTAATGACGGTGATTTATCTGTATGAGAAGGGCAACAAGCTAACCATTTGCTATTACCATTAGGTTTAACTTTTTCTAGCCTTGATAAGAAGTTGTTTAATTTTTGTGTCATAAATATATCCTCAAACGGATATACAAATAGCCACCAATTAGGTTAAAATAACCCCGCTTTGTTGTGGTGGTGGCTGTTCGTAAAACCCGTTAATTATTAGGTGATTGACGGGTTTTTTTAATTCTGCTGATTTGCTATTGCGTCATGATATGTCTCCACCAATGCAAATACGTCATTTAATTCGTTGATTACAGACTTTAAAGCCCAGCTAACATTATCGCTACTTATTTGATTTATATGGGTTTCTAAATGTAAATCCGAGATCAGCGATAGCATTCCCTTTGATCTCTCCAGTATCGTTTCAACTTCATGGATTAAATAATCAGGGCAAGCTGGGTCGTAGTTCTCAGGTAGCCTGTGACAAAAACAAGGCATTACTTTTTGTGGCGCTTGTTCTGCTGTAGAAGCTGCTGCATTATTGGCGATCATTTCTCACCCCCCCCAACGCGCAAGGCTTTAAGTTCTTTTGAAAGGGTTTTAATTGCGTCTTGCATCCAATCAATGCGCTTAGAGTCAACGTATTGGCTGAAACCGTAGTAATGATTCAAGTCGCCGTAAGAATGACAAACGGATGCAAAGGCTAGGTGTAGTTTATCTAGTGTGATTTTTTGCTCGATCTGAGCAGGGGAATTATTTTGTGGCATGGTGATTCCTTGTAAAAGAGAATAAACCACTGCCCATTGGTACTAATCGTTGGGCGGTGGAGTGTATCAAGTTAGTACTACCTGCAAGGACAGGCCAGACTTTTAAAGGTCTGCTCAATACACCCAACCATAACAATATAGATGTGTGTTTTTGATGGGTACAAAAAAACCACTGTAGAAAGTGGCCTATTGTGGCCTTGTTCGGTGTACTAATCCCGACCGCTACATGAGGCAACGGCAGGCATAGGTTAGCGATCATGGGGGATTGCGTCAAGAGATACATTAATCCCCCATAGTAGCTATTAAGGCTTTTATATCCTCAACTCGCCACGCTGTAGTGCGCTCGCCTAACTTAACAGGCTTAGGATATTTACCAGACTTAACGCCATTTAAAAATGACGTTCTGCCTATCGGTATTAATGCAGGGGTATTGGTTTTAGGATTGCCGACTATTTGCCAGATCCTTAAAAAACCAATTTGGGGTAATGTGAGTTCGTTTGTATTTTTTGCGATTGTTTGTAAAGCCATGTTGTTGTACTCCTGTAGTGCTTGTTGTACATGGTTCTACATTCTAGGCATATTTTTATGACTGAACAGGTGGATAGGTTTAAGAAAACCTAACCCCTAAAAATCTATAAGGGGTAAATAGGTTATAAGTAATTGTTAAGTTATTTTTGCGTCTAGGTGTCCTCTAAAATGGACAATCTTCATCAGAATCAATGCCTTCAAATGGGGGTGGGTGGGTACGCTACTGGGGTATATGGCTCTGTATTTTTTTTAAAGTTATCTATTTTTTCCGTCGTGCCATTACTGGGTATTGATGAAGCTTTTGTTTCTGTGGTGGTGCTGGTTGGTGTGGTTGGTGTCCCGCCTTTATCGTTCCAATTAGCAATCTTTGCAATACTTTTTATTGCCCCGTTGTTAATATCACCAACTTCATAACCGCCCTTACCTGCCTTAGGATTGCTTTGTTTATGTGTTAAATCTAAACTTTTATAGTTGTTGGTTAGCCATGATTCCATAGCAGAAATAACCCCCTTGCCAGAAGTTAGCTTATCATCTTCCATAGCTAACCATACTTTAACGGCAGCGGCTAATTTTTCGGAATACCTTGAATGATCTTTATTTAAGTAGTCAGGTTCAATTGCTTCTTTTGGGAAAAAAAATTTTGGCTTAAAATTTATTCTAGCCATCCATAACTTTAAATCATTAACATCAATATACGTTTGTTCCCAATCAGGATGTTCATAATCACCGCCATTGTAATCTTTACAATAATTGATAGTAGCTTTTAGTTTGTTATTTATTATGGCTTTAGTAAAACCTGAAAAAACAGTATGAAAATTTGGTGGCTTAATCGTATCGCTAAGAACAAATAATTTATCTGACGGGGATATATCAAGGCTTAATAAAGCTGCCTCAACAACTGTAAATTCTTCATGAAAACGCCAATAGTCTAAAGGCTCAAGCATTTAAAAACACTCCGTTAAGGTGTAATCGTTCAGAGGGAATAACCCAAAGCAGGGTAACGAATCCTGTTTATCAGCCGCTAAGCCTATTGGGTTGTTGTGATTATATCAGGTGGTTTATAGCTTACTGCTTAAATCTTTGTCTAGGGTTAGCAATTCCAGATTATAGGCAATAGCCGTGCTGCAATAATGGCATCAGGTAGCTTTACCCTATGGCGTTGTTTGAATGTAATCGTAGTGGCATCTATATCCTCAGTGATTGCGATACGCGCCATCTTGTTAAGTAGTGTCTTTATAGCCTGCTGCTCAATGTCGGTGATACTTGGAAAACCTAATAACTCCATGCGTGTTATGGCGCTATAAGCGCAATGATTAATAATGACCTGTCGATCATGGAACAAAGCCTTAACTTCTGTGGATTTATGGTACATGCCGATAATGACATTAGTATCTAGTAAAAACTTAATCCCATTCATCGCGCATAGCCCTCTGCATATCCATTGGCGCACCTTTGAAAGTAGGCAGGTTTGGCAATGAATCCATTAAATCTTCTAGCAATTCATGGTCGTTTCGGTATTTCTCAACAAGTCTTTCTATAAGCTCGCTACTGCTTAGGTGCTGTTGTTTCGCCATATCGCTTAGAATACTGGCGGCTTGTTCACTTATTTGTAATGTAGTCATATAGTAAGCCCTTGAGGGTTGTGTGTGCTTTATTGAATTTTATTATACTTTGTTGATTAACTACAATCATGCGTAAGGAATAGCAGAAATAGCAATTAATTAATATGTGATAAATACACCAAAACCATGACACTCTAACGTAATTGTACGCGAAAAAGTAACACCGGTAACACCGACAAAAAAAGCGGTGTTACCGCTACAAGCCGCGCCACCATTGGCGGTAACACCAGTAACACGGGTAACACCGCAAAAAACAATATCAAACATAAAATTAACCAATCTTTTTAAACTCTATTACCTGAGCGCCATTTTTAAGCGTGTCTAGGTAATCACTCCACCATTGCATTAATTCATAGCGTTCTGGCAAATAAAGAGCGTGGTCATAAGCCTGTTGTACTTTTCCACCGACTTTATGAGCCAGTTGTATTTCAATAACGGCATCAGCAAACCTATTTTTATTATTTTCTCGAATTTGAGTTGATGCTATCCCTCTAAATCCGTGCGTAGTCATATCTTCCTTAGTGTAGCCAATGCGCCTAATAGCACTTAACAAGGCATTAGTAGTCATTGGTCTTTCGCACTTGCTACCTGACTGAGTTCTAACGCCTGTAAAAACATAACGCCCATTCCCTGTGAGCTGGAATATATCTTTTAGTATTGCGACCGCTTGAGTTGATAAGGGTACAAGGTGAGTTTTAGATTCGTCTTGCTTGTCCCTTTTCTTTTGTTTTTTGATGTGTGCGGGTACTGTCCAGAGTGCCCGTTCAAAATCTATATTACACCATTCTAATGAGGCTATTTCGTTAGGTCTTACGAATGTAAGTGGTATTAATTGCAATGCTGTTTTAGTGATTATTGAGCCTTTATAGCAATCAATATCTCTGAGTAGGTTGGCAATATCAGCAATATCTTTTAAACGTGCAAAGTTTTGTTGTGGCGGTGCTTCTTTCAATACCGATCTAATAGCTGTGCTGGGGTTATTGTCGCACCGACTTGTACCAATGGCATAAGCAAAGACTGATTCGCAAGTCTGGTTAGTTCGGTTAGCTGTTTCTATTGCGCCCCTAGATTCTATTCGACGTATTGCCTTAAGCATATCAGCGGCATTGATAGTATTTATTGAGGTCTTGCCAAGGTACGGGAACACATCATTTATCAATCTGGTTAGGGTTCTTTGCGCGTGTCCTTCTGTCCAGCCGTCTTTTTTATGAGCCCACCATTCATAGGCTATAGTTTCAAAGCTATCAGCACCACTTTTACTGTCTTTCTCTGATTTACGTTGTGCGCTGGGATCAATGCCTTTTGACACCAACGATTTAAACTCTGTTCTTTTTTCTCTAGCATTAGCCAGTGTTACTTCTGGAAATATACCAGCAGATAACGAGTTCTGCTTACCAGCAATTCTGTAATCAAATCGCCACCATGAATTACGACTGGGCTCTGCAATAAAATATAAACCGCCACCATCGGATGCTTTTTCAACCTTACCATTTTTAGCGGCATTTTTAATCATGCTCTTTATAGTCAAAGGTGTTAGTTTGTTCAGTGTTTTAGCCATGTGCAGCCCCTATGCTGGTAAATGAAAACCTCTTGAATCGTTTACCAGCATATTTACCAGCAACGATTGCTGGTAATTATTGTATTAGGTTGCATTTCATTGGACAATAAAAAACCCGCCAGACTTTTAAATCTGCGGGTTTGTGTACTTCTTTGAATCTTGCTGAATCTTGAATTGGTGGAGGCGGGGGGAATTGAACCCCCGTCCGCAAGTACTCCGCCATAAGGTCTACATGCTTATCTCGTCTTTGATTTAACTAATGATCACCCGTCGAGCCAAGAAAACCATCAGCGATTCCGTAAGGTTTTAGCGCATCCACACCGGACGGATTTCAGCGCGATCTTATGTAAATGACCTCTGAGCGTTCAGCGAACTGAACTCCACCCGCATAAGCACAGATGGTCAAAGGAATGGTGCTGTGTTTAAGCAGCTAGAGCCATTGAGTAGTTTTCGTCATTTGCGAATACTTAGTTTCTGTAGGATTTACGAGGTGTACAGTCCTCGGCATGCACTTAAGGTTTTGCTACCCACGTCGAAGCCATGTCGCCCCCAAGTAGTATTACAGGCTATATAATATAGCCTGCATTAATAAGTTCAATAGTTTTAATAAAATTAATTAAAGTATGAAGCTTATTTAGATAACAGTTACATTTTCAGCTTGTGGGCCTTTTTGCCCTTGAGTTACGCTGAATTGTACTTTTTGGCCTTCATCTAATGATTTGTAACCACCAGAATTGTTGATTTGTTGAAAATGTACAAATACATCTGGGCCTGAAGCTTGTTCGATAAAACCGAAGCCTTTATCTGAGTTAAACCATTTTACTGTGCCAGTTGTTAAAGTAGACATAATGAATCCTTAATATAATATAAAGTAATAGAGCCGGTTAAGGCGGAATGTGGGTCAATTTAGAAATTACTTAATGAAACAAGGACGAGCTACTAACAAAAGAAACATCGAAAAGGTAAGCAGAGAGTAAATCAGATTTTTAATCCAGCGGGCATTATACCTAACTATATAAAATAGTATTCATTATTTATTTAAATAACCATATTATTTATAAATTATTTTAGATGCCGGTATTTAAATCCCAGAACAAATAGCATGACCACATAAGCGCTGCCGCCTATCGCTATCCATTTTATTAAATTAACTAATCGCTGCAATGCTCCCCATTGACTCCACCAGCTAACATCAACACTATAATAGAGTACTGCAGCCATAACGACACTAGCCAGTAAAATACGAAGCATAAATATCCCCCAACGTGCGGCAGGATGATAGACATTATTCTTTACTAATCGCCATAGTAACAAAACTGCGTTGACGAATGCACCCAAAGAGGTAGCCAGAGCCAATCCAGCATGAGCTAAAGGGTACACCAAGACAGCATTTAACGCCAAGCTTGCTATCATGGCATATAAGCCAAAACGCACAGGGGTTCTTAAGTCTTGTCGCGATGTAAAACCTGGCACCAATACTTTGATGGCTATATAGGCCATCAAACCTAATGAATAAGCCTTAAGACTCTGCCCTGAATAATACACATCAGTGACACCAAACTCTTTGTATTGAAATAGCGTCGATAGCATCGGCTCAGCCAACAAAAACAGACCAATAGTTGCTGGCATACCAATTAATAAAACTAGACGCAAACCCCAATCTATGGAATTAGAAAAAGCTCTAAGATCATCTGCGGCATGACTGCTTGCTAAACTGGGCAATATGACAGCCCCCAACCCCAGACCAAGCAATCCCATAGGAAATTCTACTAAACGATCTGAGTAATATAACCATGAAACACTACCGGTCTTTAAAAACGAGGCGATTAAGGTATCTACCAATAAATTAATTTGCGTTATTGATACGCTAAAAATAGCCGGCATCATCAAACCTAAAATTTTATTAACCTCAGAATCATGAAACCCTAATCTAAATCTTATATTGATGCCTAGTCGCATTAATGCCGGGATCTGAAATAATAATTGCACAACTCCTGCGGCAAAAACTCCCCACGCCAAAGCAATAACAGGCACATCCATAAGTGGCGCCAACCAAATAGCGGCAATAATCATGGTAATATTTAAAAAAATCGGCGTTATAGCAGGAACTGCGAATTTACCCTGCGCATTCAATACGCTACCAGCAAAGGCTACTAAACCGATAAAAAACAGATAAGGCAAGGTGATCTGTAACATTTTTACGGCTAAATCATGCTGTAAACCCTGCCATGCAAAACCAGGCGCAAGCATCCAAATTATCAGCGGAGCAATTAACATGCTAAGCAGGGTAATAGCAAAGAGAATTGCCGCCAAAGTGCCAGCAACCTTTTCTGTCAATAACTTTAATTGATCTTGACTACCCTTTGCCTTTTTAGCTATCAATACTGGCACAAAAACATGCGAGAAAGCGCCTTCTGCAAATAAACGCCGAAAGAAATTAGGTATTTTAAAGGCCACAAAGAAAGCATCGGTTGCTATGTCTACGCCAAAAATTCTAGCGATCAACATATCACGAACAAAACCCAGAAGACGAGAAATTAGCGTCATACTGCTGACTACAGCAGTCGACTTAAACAGTTGTTGAGTCAATGCAATTCCAATTCAATGTATTAATAGTTGACAATAATAACATTTAAAAAGATAATGCGGAGCTCTAAACTAAAACCAACGCTCGAGATACTATGGCTAATACAGCACAAGCTAAAAAGCGCGCGAAACAAGCGGAAAAAAGCCGTATTCGCAACGCAGGACAACGTAGCAACCTACGTACATTTATTAAGAAAGTACTTGCCGCAGTTAAAGCTGGCGACAAAGAAAAAGCACAAGCCGCCTATAAAATTGTAGAGCCTATTATTGATTCTGCTGTCACTAAAGGCATTATCCACAAAAATAAAGCTTCACGCGGCAAAAGTAGACTAAATTCAAAAGTAAAAGCTTTAGCTTAATAACTAAGCCTATACTCAAAAAGGCTGCGACTTTTAATAGAGTCGCAGCCTTTTTTTTGCCTAGCACTTTTAATTACGCCCATTAAATTTAAGCCCCTTCTATTCTATACCAGCACATAAATTGGACTTCAATTTAAACATCTCAAACAAGGTAACAGTATGAAACTTATTTCTGGCATTTTACTTACTACGCTTTTAGGTCTTTTTTCAACCTATGCCTCCCCAAACGATACTAAGATAAATAAAACGCTATATCAAAGAAATAGATTATCAGATACTAATTATTTATCAAAGATTAAAAGCTTTAAGTATTTCTACAATTGCCCCTTTGGTGAACTAGGCACACTGTTATTTTCTGAGACAGAAAGCACAGCTTACCCCGTATTCTTAACTGATTTATTTGACGAAACTCTATTGGATAATAAAAATGTCAAAATGATTAGTTTATCAAAGACTCACTTTGATAAAAGCTCCTCACTATTTTCCTTTCAACTGCAAGATAAGGGCGATATTACTGGACACCATATTGCAACGATAGACTATGAACTTCATTTAAATGATTCAGCAGAAGAAATTGATGCTGAATCAATAAGAACAGATAGCGATAATGATCAAATCAATGTAAGCAAACAAATTAAATGCACTAAATTATCACCACCAAAACCAATAGCACCACCGCCACCCTCTGTTATCCCTGTTGCGATGACTAACGGACGATGGAAGACACTTGCTGATTGTTTTAATTCAGGCATTAAGCAAGGAACTTCTTATGAATACAACAAAGATCATATCTTAATTGGCAAAACTTATAACACAGAAGATGTGTTAACTCATATTTCTACCATTAACACTATTATTGACACACCTGATCCGCATCTATTTATTTTCAAAGGATCTCAGGAAAACTTAATCACTCACAGCCAACAAGAATTTTCTGCCAAATTTCAATTTACTGATAATTCTTACCAAATCGTTGAGTTGTCTTACAACGGCAATATCGATATTGCTGATGGTTATTATTCAAGCAACCAACAAGCAACACCTATTAATTATAAGTGCAGCAATTAACAGCAAATAAAATAGGCAAATAACTTATTACGACGTAGATACGATAGAGACCGTGAAAGCATTATGATTTTAGCGTCCCCATTGCCACATTCTTCTCCGTAGGAACAGGTCGCGACCTGCCCCTACATTACGATCAGCCTCTATATTAAAATCGATTTAATAATTATTTTTAATAGACCCAAACTCCCTTAGCCTCTCTTTGCTATAGAGCATAGGTTCTATACACTTAATCATCCCTGTTAGGTAAGCATATCGAGGTATATTTAAATTTCAAAAGCTACTACCTTGTAGGGGCGACAGATTCGCCCAGCACCTTCGCCTGTTAAAACGTGGCGAATGAATTCGCCTTTACATGACAAACCCTGTATTGTTTTTGATGCCCCTTACTAAAAACTCTTTGCTGGGATTATTACTTGCGCACATCCTTAAAAGCAGCATCTAAAAGTGCAAGATTAAAGCAACCTTCCATATTAAGGCAACAACATCAACACCAACTCTTTTATTCTACTTAGACTTTTCCTCGTTCTCTAAAGCTTCAACTAACTGCTTTGCAGGTAAATAACCTGGCAGGATATTACCCTTTTCCGTTACGATCATTGGCGTGCCTTTCACATCAAAATCTTCAGCCAATTTCATGTGTTTATCGATTGGATTATCACAGGTTTTAACAGGAATGCTTTTATCTTTTTTAGCTGCTGTAAGCGCCGCATTACGATCATCCGCACACCAAACCGATACAGCTTTATTGTAAGAATCTGAACTTTTACCAGCCCTAGGATAAAACAAATATTGAATAGTAATACCTTGAGCAGAGTACTGATCTAACTCCGAATGTAATTTACGACAATATCCACAATCTATGTCAGTAAATATAGTGACCGTATATTTAGGAATTTTAGCTTTAAAGATAATCATATTTTCTTTGCCCATATTCTCAATGGCCAGTTTACGAGTACCGTTTAATTTTTCTTCTGTTAAATCTTTGCGAGCCGCAATATCAACCAATCGTCCTTGTATTAAATACTTCCCATCTTCTGAAACGTAATAAATATTTGCACCTATTGCCGCCTCATAAAGCCCTTTAATAACAGAAGGCTTTATAGTCTCAACTTTTGTATTAGGCATAGCTTGATTCAAAGCCTTTCTAATTGATTCTTCATCAGCATTAGCCGTTACATAAGTTAAACCTAATGATATTAATACACTTAACCTAATAATTTTTAACATTGTTTTCTCGTATTTTGTATGAGGGATATTGGGAAAGCAAGACAAATGCCTTAAATATTTAACTAGCAACTCTTTTGCTGGACTGCAGGAAGGCTTTAACTAATGAAATACTCGCTGAACATCTAAAAACATAGCGAGTGCCATTAAAGATAGCAACATGGATAATCCAATTTGCTGAAAGAAGCTTTGTATTTTTTCTGATACTGGACGACCTCTTATCGCTTCCAGAGCAAAAAACATCAAATGCCCTCCATCCAAAACAGGTACCGGCAATAAATTTAAAACACCTAAGCTAACACTTACTAAGGCCATAAATTTTATGAAATGCACTAAACCCATAGATGCAGATTGGCCAGCATATTGCGCAATACTAATAGGTCCACTTAAATTCTCTACAGAAGCCTTACCTACAAACATTCGACCCATCATTTTCAATGTCGATGATGCATAACTCCAAGTCATGTCTAAAGCAACAGGTATTGCATCTGATGGTGACAGCGAATATTCTACTGAAACAGATTTTACTAGACTTTCAGGAGCCAAAACGGATGCGCCAATTTTCCCTACCGCCTTCTCTTCGATAATAACTTCTTTTGGGGTAACTATAATTGGTAACTGGACGCCATCACGCTCAATGTTTAGATTGAGCGCAATATTAGGATGTGTTTTTACCATATCCACCCATTGCAGCCAATCTTCAATACTCACGTCATCAGCACTAATGATTAAATCCCCAGTTTGTAAGCCAGCCAATAATGCAGAACTATCAGGCAATATCTTGCCTATGACTGGCTTTAGTTTTGGAGACCATGGCTTAAAACCCAATCGCTCATATAAAATATCAGGATTTTTAGCATCACTAGCAGCAACCATTAACAATCTAACAACCTGTTGATCATCTATGGTTTTTACAAGAACTTTAATCGATTGCTCACCGTCTATGGCTGTAGCAATGATAGAACTCATGGCAAGCGACCAAGTCGGAGTCAGCTTATCATTAACGGAAATAATTTCATCACCTTCCACAAATCCAGCTGTAGCCGCTAATGTGGAAGTACTAACCGAGCCGAGCCTCGGTTTTATGCCGGTCTCACCAATAACCAATACACTCCAAAACAAAACAATAGCCAGTATTAGATTAAAGATAGGACCTGCAGCAACTATGGCAACTCTAGCCCATACTGACTTTCGATTAAAGGCATAGGCCAAATCAGCATCGCTAACCTCACCTTCTCGCTCATCAACCATTTTGACATAGCCACCTAATGGGATGGCTGATAATACATACTCTGTCGTATTAGGATTTTTTTGATAAGACCACAGCACTTTACCGAAGCCTATAGAAAATCGTAATACCTTTACTCCTACCTTACGCGCTACCCAGAAATGGCCAAATTCATGAATTGAAACCAAGACCCCAATGGCAATAGCGAAATAAAACAGAGTATGTAAAAAATCCATTAGTGAGCTAACTCGACAATAATTTCTTTCGCAGCAATTCTGGCCTGATGATCAGCCTCTAAAATAATCTCTAAAGTAGATGCTGGTTTTACGACAAACTTTTCCATACTGCGCTCAATAATAACTGGAATATCAGTAAAGCGAACTTGTTCATTGAGAAAAGCTTCTACTGCGATTTCATTAGCCGCATTCAAAACAGTCGGCATGATGCCACCGCTATTAATAGCTTGATAAGCAAGACGTAAACAAGGAAATCGCTCCAAATCTGCTTCTTGAAAGTCCATGCGACGAACATCAAATATATTTAAAGGTTCAACACCAGAATCAAATCGATCAGGCCAAGCCATTGAATAAGCAATCGGTATACGCATATCGGGATTACCCATCTGCGCTAGCACCGTGCCATCGACATAATCAACCATCGAATGAATAACACTTTGGGGATGAATAACCACTTGTATTTGATCGGGCGTCATTGCAAATAAAATACAAGCTTCAATCATTTCTAAGCCTTTATTCATCATCGTTGCTGAATCGACCGAAATCTTTCTACCCATATCCCAATTTGGATGAGCAACCGCTTGTGCTGGCGTGACATCGACCAACTTCTCTAAAGGCATTTCACGAAATGGGCCACCTGAAGCAGTCAATAAAATGCGCCTAGCTTGTTTTGCTTGCATGCCTGATTGATATCCAGCAGGCATACATTGAAAAATCGCATTGTGCTCACTGTCGATAGGTAACAATTGAGCACCTGATTCAGCAACGGCTTGCATGAATATAGAGCCCGACATCACCAAGGCTTCTTTATTAGCTAATAAGATTGTTTTTCCTGCTTTGGCAGCAGCCAAACTTGGTAACAAGCCTGCTGCACCTACAATCGCCGCCATCACGGAATCAACATTATCTAAAGTCGCAACGACTTCCAATGATTTAGTGCCAGACAAAACCTTAATGTCAGAAATTGCTGTCTGCTGTAATTTATTTAAAAATAGTTGTGCTTTAGTTTCATCGACGACGACTACAACTTCTGGATGATGAATTAAGCACTGCTCAAACAATAAATCAATATTGTTATTGGCTGTTAAAGCGACCACTTTATAAAGATGATTATGCCTTGCTGCAACATCTAAGGTGCTAACACCAATAGAGCCAGTAGCTCCTAGTATGCAGAGACCTTTCATTCAACTAACCTATATATAAAGTATATACAACCGTAGAAAAAAGGAGTAGCTGCTAGCAAACTATCGATCCTATCCAACACACCACCATGACCAGGCAATATAGACCCACTATCTTTTACGCCACGCTGACGCTTTACGACGCTAATAAACAAGTCACCATAAATTGATACCAATACTGTTAGTATCGATATTAATATAAAATCAGAAGCAATAAGCGGGTTAAATCCATATTGAAGATTGTATATATTCAAACATATCGCAGAAAGTAAAGCAGATACTAAAGCGCCATACATACCCGCAACAGTCTTTCCAGGACTAATCTCTGGAGCTAATTTTGTGACACCCCATTTTCTTCCAGAAAAATAAGCGGCAATATCTGCTACCCATATCAGTATAAAGAAATACATGGTCATTTCTGGACCATAAAAAGCTTTCAACCTAGATAAAAACATCCATCCAGATATGAGTACAAACCAACCTATCAATAATTTATATCGAGTTTTCAATTGAATATTGATAATGCCTGTTGGTGCATTTCTGATTAAAATCATCATCGTTAGCCAAAATAAGACTGGAGGTATTACCAGCCATTCTAAAGCACCGGAGTAATCTCTAATGTCTGGCCAATCAACAAGCTGAGCGACTAGCTCTAATATCTGCGTCCAAAAATGTATGCCTAACATTGGCAAAACTAAGGCTACTAAAAAAGCAACCTTCATAAGCATTGAGCTTACGTTTGCAAGATTAGTCCATTCCCAAGCTGCGACAAGAATGACTAAACCTATAGCCAAAGAGAAATACTCGATTGGCAATAAAAAGACTGCCAAGGCAATCAAGGTAGCAAGGATTGATGCTGTTATAATTCGCTTTATTAACATTGTTGTATGCTATTTTGATAAAGTTTATAGAGTGACGGATTTATTAAGAACTTGCTCACCGGTATGACCAAAGCGGCGTTGCCGACTTCTAAAGCTCTTGATTGCGTCTTCAAGGGAATTCTGGTCGAAATCCGGCCAGAGTGTTGTTGTAAAATATAATTCTGTATAGGCCAACTGCCATAACATAAAATTACTAACCCGCTGCTCGCCACCTGTTCTGATAAACAAATCTGGCTCAGGAAGATCAGCTGTTGATAAATACTGATTAATTAATTGCTCATTAATATCTTCTTTCTTTAGCTCACCTACAGCCATTTTTTCTTGCATTTGCAAAAAAGCCTGACATATATCCCAGTGACCACCGTAATTAGCAGCTACGACCAAAGTTAAAGCTTTATTATTCTGCGTTTGCGCTTCGCCTTCGGCCATTTTTTGCTGCAATTTCTCAGAAAATGCGGATCTATCACCTATAAAGCGTAATCGGATACTATTACGATCTAATTTATTGATTTCTCTTTGTAAAGTTGCCATAAATAACGACATCAACAAAGAGACTTCTGCTTCAGGTCTACGCCAATTTTCGCTACTAAAAGCAAATAAAGTTAAGACCTCAACATTATGTGTTGCGCAATACTCAACAATTTTACGTACAGCTTTAACCCCGGCTTGATGCCCAACCGTTCTTGGCATAAATCTTTTCTGAGCCCATCGACCATTACCATCCATAATGATAGCAATATGCCTAGGAACATTAGATTCCGAATCCATAGCGGTTAAATCATCATTAGCCATAGTTATCTCTGTTAAATTGATAAGAGATCGGCTTCTTTAGCTTCCAGTATCTTTTCTATATCTTTAACATACTGATCAGTTATTTTTTGTATTTTTTCTTCAGCACTACGTGCCTCATCCTCAGAAATTAATTTTTCTTTTAACGCTTCTTTTATTTCTGAATTAGCATCTCTACGGATATTTCTAACTGCAACTCGACCATTTTCGGCTTCATGCTTAACAACTTTAACTAAGTTACGTCTACGTTCTTCTGTTAATGCTGGCAATGGAATACGAATTGTCATGCCATTAGTCGCTGGGTTCAAACCTAAATCTGACTTCATGATAGCTTTTTCTATCGCTTGCACCATGCCTTTTTCCCAAGGCGTAATCGTTAAAGTACGTGCGTCTTCAACTGCAATATTAGCTACTTGAGATAAAGCTGAATCGGTACCGTAGTAAGAAACCATAATGTGCTCTAGCAAACTAGGATGAGCCCTACCTGTTCTAATTTTCGAAAACTCATGCTTTACAGCCTCGATACTTTTACCCATACGGGTTGCTGCATCTTGTTGAATATCATTAATCATCAATCTATTCCTCGTTCAATAAGAGAGCCTATTTCTGCACCCATCATTAATTTCATGACAGCGCCTTGCTCAAAAATATTCATCACTCGCATCGGCACATTATTATCACGACATAATACCAATGCTGTGGTATCCATAACATTTAGGCGCTGATCCAAGGCTTCATCATAAGTTAATCGTGGATAAAAAATGGCATCTTTAACTTTCTCAGGATCAGCCGAATAGACACCTTTAACTTTAGTGGCTTTTATCATTAAGTCAGCATTAATTTCAATAGCCCTTAGACTGGCTGCTGAATCGGTGGTAAAAAAAGGATTACCTGTACCCGCAGCAAAAATTACAACACGACCTTTTTCTAAATGCCTAACAGCTCTACGACAAATATAGTCTTCACAGACTTGATTAATTTTAAGCGCTGACATTACTCGCACTTGCTGTCCATGTGACTCTAAAGCATCCTGCATAGCCAAAGCATTAATAACAGTTGCCAACATGCCCATTTGATCACCGGTGACTCTATTTAAACCTTCAGCCGCTTTTTCAGCGCCGCGCAAAATATTACCACCACCGATTACTAAACCGACCTGTATTCCAATATCACATAATTCTTTAATTTCAGTGGCAAGACGCTTAACAATATCTGCATCAATACTTGCGCCTGTCTCCCCCACTAAAGCTTCACCGCTTAACTTAAGCAAAATTCTTTGGCAAATTGGTTTAGTCATAATATTTTCAGGGTCAGTTTTTAAATTGGGTTAAGCCGCAACTTAACCCAATAGCAATATATTCATAAACAGGCAATTTAATTAACCCATTTATGAACCGTCTTAATTACCTCTTACTTGTGCCATTACTTCTTCGGCAAAGTTTTCTTCTTTTTTCTCTATACCTTCGCCCACTTCAAATCGAACAAAACGAAGTGCATTATTACCCTTCGATGCTACTAATTGAGCGATAGTCATTTTGTCGTCTTTAATAAAAGCCTGACCTAACAAAGTGACTTCAGCCAAAAATTTGCTAACTCGTCCAGAGACCATTTTTTCAACGATATCAGCTGGCTTCCCTTTAATTTTTTCTTCTTGCTGCGCCAAGAAAATTTCTTTTTCTTTAGCAATAGTATCAGCAGAAACTTCATCTTCAGATACACATAAAGGTTTGCTAGCTGCAATGTGCATAGCAATATCTTTACCTAATTCTTGATCTGGTGTTGATAGTTCAACAATCACACCAATTTTACTGCCATGTAAATAACAGGCTGTACCACCTTCATTAGTTTTAAATCTGTCAAAACGTCTAACAGTGATGTTTTCGCCTAGCTTTGAAATCAAACCACGACGCATTTCATCTACACTGATACCATCTTCTAATGGCATAGCCAATAATTGCTCTTCAGTTTCAATATTTTCAGCATTCAATAAAGCAAGCGTTACGCTATTAACAAAACCAACAAAATCATCAGCCTTAGCAACGAAATCTGTTTCACAGTTAATATCAACTATCGCAACAGCTTTGCCATCTTCACTAACCTTAACGCCAATAATACCTTCAGCCGCTATACGACCTGATTTTTTATCAGCCTTGGCTAAACCAGATTTGCGCATATTCTCAATGGCTAACTCCATGTCGCCTTCAGCTTCAACTAAAGCTTTTTTACATTCCATCATACCGGAGGCCGTTCTTTCACGTAGCTCCTTTACCATTGCAGCACTAATATTAATACTCATTCTTGTGTTTCCTTAAATTATGTCGTCACTGTAAAAACGCCCCTATTAGGGGGCGCTTTTGGGCTTAATCTTAATCGTTCAATTCGCAGGGACACCTGCAAGCAAAAACAGAATTATTCTGCGGCTACCGCTTCTTCAACAAAATCATCAGCCTTTGCTGATAGACCTAAACTTGCTGATCTTGCATCAAGTACACCCGCACAAACGGTTTCACAATACAATTTAACAGCACGAATTGAATCGTCATTACCAGGAATGACATAATCAATTTTTTCAGGTGAGTTGTTAGAATCAACAATACCGACAACAGGAATACCTAATTTTTGAGCTTCACTAATAGCGTTCTTTTCATATCCAACATCTAATACGAAAATAACATCAGGAACGCCTTTCATATCCTTAATACCACCAAGACTCCTTTCTAGCTTTTCTAGTTCACGCTCCATACCTAACGCTTCTTTTTTACCAAAACGTTGATAAAGCGTGCCATCAGCTTTCATGGCTTCTAATTCTTTAAGACGATTAATTGATTTCTTAATCGTTTTAAAGTTGGTCATCATGCCGCCTAACCAGCGATGATTAACATAAGGCATACCACAAAGCGTTGCTTGTTCTGCAACCACTTTACGCGCTGACTTTTTAGTACCAACAAACAAAATAGTGCCTTTGTTTGCTGCCATTTGACCCAGATAATTCATAGCGTCATTAAATAAAGGAAGCGTTTTTTCCAAATCAATGATGTGGATTTTGTTACGAGCGCCGAATAAAAAAGGTGCCATTTTCGGATTCCAATAACGAGTTTGATGTCCAAAGTGAACACCCGCTTCTAACATTTGACGCATGGATACTGCTGCCATTTATATCTCCTAAAGTTTTAAAATCGGAATAATCATTCCGAGTTGGGTTACGCCTCCACTTACCCCGATTGATAACTAACTACGTTAATGAAGTCAGCACCCTACCAAACGTGACGATAAGCGTGAGTATTTGTTAAAAAATTTAACACGCCTTTATACCATAATTAACTTTTTACAACAAGCAAACCTCTGTTAAAATCACCCACCCGCTCAAGAATTAAGACAACCTTTAAATGACCTAAGCCTTTGTCATTATTAGTCTTAAATACTTAAGCCTCACTCTATTATTAACCTAAGTCTTTATCATTAAATGAGTATCATTATTAAAACCGCCGTTGAAATTGAAAAAATGCGCGTCGCCGGAAAACTGGCTGCCGAAGTTTTGGAAATGATAGAACCTTTCGTAGTTCCCGGCGTCACTACCGATCAACTCGATAAACTTTGCCACGACTATATCGTTGATGTGCAACAAGCCATTCCCGCGCCACTTAATTATCATGGTTTTCCCAAATCCATTTGTACCTCGATAAATCATACCGTTTGCCACGGCATACCGTGCGATAAGAAACTAAAATCAGGCGACATTGTTAATATCGACATTACCGTCATTAAAGATGATTACCATGGCGACACCAGTAAAATGTTTTGCGTAGGCGAAGTGAGTCCCTACGCAAAACGCCTGATTAAAGTCACCCAAGAAGCTATGTTTTTAGGTATAGAGCAAGTTAAAGCAGGCGCCACCTTAGGTGACATAGGCCATGCTATACAACAACATGCGGAAAGCAATCGTTATTCTGTGGTCAGAGACTTTTGTGGGCACGGCATAGGCAAAAAATTCCATGAAGAACCGCAAGTTTTACATTATGGCAAAGCAGGCACCGGCATCAGCTTAGAAGCCGGCATGATCATCACTATTGAGCCCATGATTAATTTAGGCAAAAAAGACGTTAAAGTCTTAGCCGATGGCTGGACAGCCGTCACCAAAGACCGCAGCCTATCAGCACAATTTGAGCATACCCTGTTAGTCACAGAAAGCGGTTATGAAATTCTTACACTACGCCAAGAAGAGCGATCAATATTTTGAAAAACTATATTAATGTCAGCCTGTTCGAGCAAAAAGATAGCCTAAAGCAATTCAAACATCTATTAAAACAAAAAGATCTCGAATTAAAGCTCAAATTTGATCCCCAACAATCTGTTGCATCACTGCTTAAAGAAAAATCTGATTTTATTGATTTAATCTTAAACTGTTGCTGGCAGCACTTTCTAGGCGACCACGCGACACAACTAAGTTTGTGTGCGGTCGGCGGTTATGGGCGTCGAGAGCTATTCCCTCATTCTGACATTGATATTCTTATCCTGCTCGACTCTAGCGATACAGCACCCTATCAAGAAGCGCTCTCTAATCTATTCACCTTTCTTTGGGATATAGGCTTAAAACCCGGCTATAGCGTGCGCAGCATTGATGAATGTGTGAGCGCCGCACTAGAGGACCAAAGCATCATGACCAGTCTACTCGAAATCAGTCATATTGCTGGTCGGACTGAACTCTATGAAGCACTAAAACTGCGCATTACACCTAATAGGATATGGCCATCGGATCAGTTTTTTGCCGCTAAAATGGAAGAACAGCGTTTACGGCACACCAAATTTCATGACACCGCCTATAACCTAGAACCTAACATCAAAGAAGGTCCAGGTGGTTTGCGTGACATGCAATGCATCGCTTGGGTTTTTAAGCGCCATTACAATTCATCAACTCTCAAAGAACTTATTAAATACGACTTCTTACCCGAAGCTGAGTACAACGAACTTATCGCTGCTCGTGATATTCTTTGGCGAGTTCGTTATGCTCTTCACCTTTTGACCAATCGAGCTGAAGACCGACTCATTTTTGATTATCAAAGGGAAATTGCCAGGCAATTTGGCTTTATAGCTGAACAACCAAATCAAGATGTTGAACAGTTCATGCAGTTTTATTTTAAAACCTTACTCAGCATAGAACGACTCAATGAAATGTTACTACAACTATTTAATGAGCGCTTTATAACAAGTGACAAAGCCAATCAAACTACTATTATTAACGATGACTTTATCGCCATTAATGGCTATCTTCAAGCCACCAATCCTCAGTTATTTGAACAGCGCCCTCTAGCACTTTTAGAAGTTTTTTTAATTTTACAACTTAATCCTACCTTACAGGGTATTCGAGCGACCACTATACGTTTAATTCGAAAAAACCTCGCACTAATTGACGATAGCTTTAGAAGCAACAAATCAGCTAATCAGTTATTTATAGAGCTATTTCGAAGAACCCACGGCTTAACTCACGAACTACGACGCATGAATCGTTATGGCGTTCTAGCCGCATACCTACCCTGCTTCGCTAACATTATTGCTCGCATGCAATATGATTTATTTCATATTTATACAGTTGATGAGCACACCTTATTTGTTATCCGTAACTTACGACGTTTTTCATTAGAATCGCATAACCATGAATTTCCATTTTGCACTAGCGTGTTTAAACTCATAGCTAAGCCGGAAGTCGTTTACCTTGCCGCATTTTTTC
>Ga0214181_1000091_pt1 | contig 25084 bp, 22 predicted proteins | sample TroBogEpilimnion_19_FD_153019 | JGI IMG/M metagenome (GOLD analysis project Ga0214181, IMG submission 153019) | Freshwater microbial communities from Trout Bog Lake, WI - 05NOV2007 epilimnion | ecosystem: Environmental > Aquatic > Freshwater > Lake > Epilimnion/Euphotic zone | place: Trout Bog...
TTTAGAAAAGGTCTATTAACGATCGCTTTCATGCTGTTATTGCCCTTACCTAAAAACAGTTACGCTATGGAATGGAAAGACTTATGGCAGAACAAAGATCAGCAAGCCGAGCAAGCGTATAAAAATAATCAATTCGAACAGGCTGCGAGTTTATTTGAAAACTCTAATTGGAAGGCGGCAGCTAATTACAAAGCTGGTGCTTATGATAAAGCTTTGGAGAATCTAGCGCCTAAGCCAGACGAAAAAAACGCCAACGTTTTATATAATCAAGGCAACGCCTTAGCAAAGTCAGGTCAATTGGAGCAGGCACTCAAAGCTTATGAAAAAGCCTTAGCGCTTAATCCTGCCGATAGCGATGCTAAATACAATAAAGAACTCGTAGAAAAAGCTTTAGAAAAACAAAAGCAAGATAAGAACAAACAAGATCAGCAAAAGAAAGATGATAAACAAGACTCATCTGATAAGTCTGATAAAGACGATCAGCAAAAAAAGGATGACGAGTCTTCTGATAAATCAGAGCAACAAAAAGCCTCAGAACAAAAGCCAGAGCAATCCGAAGAAAAGAAATCCCAGCAGCAACAAGCCGATGAGCAAGGTAAGCCAGATAATAAAGAGCCAGAAAAACAACCTGAAGCTGATAAAACAGAGCAGTCCGCAGAGCCAAAAAAAGCCGAGGATAAACAACAGCCCAAACCAGCTTCAGAAGCTGTTGAGCCTAGCGATGAGCAGAAGCAAGCTAATGAGCAATGGCTGAAAAGAATTCCAGATGATCCCGCTGGTTTGTTAAAGCGTAAATTCAAATATCAATATGGGCAACAGCGCGGGCAGTGAGATACCTAGAGATAAAACCTGCATCAATAATTGACAGTATTTGTAGGTCGGGTTAGCGATAGCGTAACCCGACCTTGAAACCAAAATGAATAATACTTATCTCTTTGTTTACGGCACCTTGCGGCGAGAGACTAATAGCGAAATGTTTAAGCTATTAGCAAAACATGCCGATTTTGTGAGTACAGCAAGCTACCAAGGCAAACTCTATAAAATCGATAATTACCCTGGTGTAATACCCTCAGCAAACCCAGTAGATAGTGTGCAAGGTGAAGTCTATCTGTTACATAATCCTAACTTAATTTTGCCACAATTAGATCAATACGAAGAATGTGGTCCTGGTTTTGCAGAGCCCACCGAATATAAGCGAGAAATCTGGAAAGTAAGTTTAGAAAATGGCCAACTTATTCAAGCTTGGCTTTATAGATACAATCATCCTACAGCAGCTCTTGAATTATTGCTGTCTGGTGATTTTCTAAAGACATATTGATTAATTGTATCGATTTATGTCCAGTTAAGGTGTCGGGACAGGTCGCGACCTGTCCACGCAATACTATAACCCATATGTCATGACACCATCCTTTATATAACTTCAAGTAGGAGTGTGTCGAAGTAGATCTTCCAAAGATAGTTACAATGTCAAACGTTAGAGACGGGGTTACAAACCCTGTCCTGCATAGGTTATTCGGAAAAGTTGGCAAGCTTGTCAACTCTGTAACTAATAGCCTTTTTTGCTAAGCTTTAACTCATGAAAAATAATCAAGTTTCAATATTTTTATTTGGATTTAGTTTGCCAAACTAGTGAGTAATTTCCTAATGGATTCTTTAGTCTTTACACAAGCTAAATTATCAGTAAAATTCAAAACAAAATATTAACATGCTAATTAAGAGGCATAACCATGTTTAGTTCTACAACCTTAAAAACTAAGACCATCACAGCAACTGGTTATACCCTTTCAGGTTTAGTTGGAAATTTAGCTGTTACAAATATTTACAATAGTGCAGGAGTCTTATTAGAACAGGATGCCATCATTAGCCCAACAATGACGTATAAATATATTCCTAATGCTAATGGTACTGTTGAGCTACAGATGATCTCAAATGGCAAGCAGGTCGAAGTAGATACGTATAACACAGCTAACCAGATGATCTCTTCAAAGCTTTATGCAACTGATGGCATAACGCTTAAAGAAATTGACACCTACGACTACACTAGCAAGGGCTTAATAGCTGATAAAGTCAGATATACCGCAAGTAATACCTTTATTGAAAAGGTGACTAATGTTTATAACAGCAATAACACCATAAACGAACTGATTCACACAGACATCAATAATAAGGTGACTGAGATAGATTACTTCAACAACGGCATCTTAGATCACATTACTAAGAACCCTCTAGTGACGACAGATACTGTCGCCCCTTATGTGCCAGTGGTTGCCCCTGTTATCGCAGGTTGGAGCGGCATTGATGGCTATGGTAATGTCAATATACTAAGAGCCTTGAGCGTTGAAGTAGGTAAGGCCGTAGTTGATGTGACTGCGCCCCCGAACTTAGGTTGGGGCATTACTGCTTCTCATTTTGATGATGCTTGGGCAGCGGGCTATACAGGTAAGGGTATTGTTATAGCCGATATTGACACAGGTATCGATCTAAATAATAAAGCCTTAACGCAGAATTTAAGCAAATATAGCTTTAACTTTATAACTGCCACTGCTGGTAATGTTCAAGATGATAACGGTCACGGCACTTTTACCGCCAGTGAGATGATTGCTAACAATGTTGGCAATGGCGTTGTCGGGGCAGCTCCTGATGCACAACTGATGGTACTTAAAGCTTTAGATGCTAACGGTAATGGTTCGGCTGCTAACATTGCTGCTGCTATTACCTATGCAGTTAATCATGGTGCTAATGTCATCAACATGTCATTGGGTGGAACTATAGCGATGCCATCTATTTTGTCTGCTTTACAGTATGCAGAGAACCACAATGTGTTTGTATCTATTGCTGCTGGTAACAGCTCATCTAATACGCCTGATACCCCTGCTATTTACGCTAAAGGCTTAGATACAGTCGTTGCAGTAGGTTCGTCAGCTAATAATGTCGGTAGTGGTTTAAGCTTTTCTACGTTTAGTAGCAAAACAGGTTCTAATACAACCTATGATTATGTGACTGCTCCAGGCAATAATATTGTTGGTTACAATCAAAATGGTCAAGTGATTACGCTATCAGGGACATCAATGGCTACTGCCTACGTATCTGCTGAAATGGCGATACTTGAGCAAGCATCACAAACCTTACATCCAACAGCACTACATAATGTATTGGTGCAAGATGTGATGGGCAACATGATTCATAACACCGATGCTATTTCATTAGTGGGTGTGTTGCCGATTCCAACTTCATTAGCTTAAATTTTCCTTTATGCGCCTGTTGCAATTTAGGAGAATGATATGAAATTAATACTAATTTCATTATTGATGTCCACTTCAGTAATAGCTGGGCCTGTTGTTAATGTCATGGGCAGTTATAACATCGATAAATCGTGTTATGGAATGGGCTGTTTACCTACAGAAGTATTGCAAAAAGAAATTGGTAATCAAGTATATTTTACACCCGAAAGAATAGCTGCTGAAAGACAGGAAAAGCTTCTTGAGGAGTCAAATAGTATTGAGTTGGAAAGACTTAGAGTAGAAAGAGAAGCGTTACAATAAACTTAAACCTTCGTTTTTTGAAATATACTGCAATGCCGGTCGGGGTTTGCAGCCCCGATCGAAACGTTTAGATGCATCTAAGCGTTACTATATAACTTCAAGTAGGAGGGTGTCGAAGTAGATATTTGAAAGATAGTTGCAATATCAAACGTTAGAGACGGGGTTATAAACCCCGTCTCGCTTGGATGAAACCTGGTTAAATGCTGGGATTCGTACCTCATCCCAGCCTACAGTATACGTAGGCTGCGATGTAGCGACAGAGACTGTGAAAGTATTCTTTTTATTCCCCTCTTTAGCAAAGAGGGGTTAGGGGAGATTTGATCTATTAAAAAATTATTATTAAATATCAATAACCTATGGCTTAATAAAATCCCCCTCGATCCCCCTTTTACAAAGGGGGAAGCTAAATGCTGGGATTCACGTTGTTTATCCCAGCCTACATAACTGCCCACCCTTTCGATAGCATAAGAGGTGGGCACAAACAGCACCGCTTACCCTACATATCTATTGTCTCACTCCCTAGGGTACAAATAATTAATGTATGATGATATAGTGATGCTTTGTGATGCTTTGTAATTCCTTGAACTTACCCTAGGAGGCTGTCCGAGAATAGAAGGCCTACTGCGGAAAAGCCACAAGGCCAGATTTCCCGCTCACAACGTTACACGAACAAACTATTTATATCAAATGATCAAAAAATCTGACTCAAAATTACTTTCCCTCGCAACGGTTCCTATTCTCGGACGGCCTCCTAGACAATCAACTTTAAGGTATAACTATGTATGCAATTGAGTTTGAAGCTAATATTCATAATGGAATAGTTGAGATACCTAAATCGTTTCACAAGATTTATAGTAGCAAAAAAGCAAAAGTTATTATTATGGTCGAAGATGCTGATGTTGTTATGAACTTGAAACAAGCTGATTTCATTGAGACATTTTCTACCAACCCAAGACACATAGATCCATCAACTAGTTTTCTTAGCAGAGAACAGGCTAATGAGCGATAAAATTTTTATTGACTCAAATATTTTTCTTTATGCCTTTAGCGACAAAATGCTTACTAAACAAGTTATTGCGAAAAATATAATTCTAAGCGACACATCAATAATTTCTGTGCAGGTAATCAACGAAGTCAGTAATAATTTACTTAAGAAACTTCAGTTCCTAGAAAATGAAATAACCTCTTTTATAGAAAGCTGTTATGAGCGTTATTCTGTTATAAATCTCACGCAAGAAATATTTATTGTAGCTTCAGAGCTTAGAATTAAGCACCAGTTCTCGTATTATGATTCCATTATAGTTGCAGCGGCTTTGGTCAATCAATGTCAGGTTCTTTATACAGAAGATATGCAGCATGGCAAAATCATTGAGAATACTTTAAAAATAACTAATCTTTTTTGTGATAATTAAGCGGCAGTGTAGGGTGTTAGTCGTCTGACTACCGAGTAATTTATTAAATTCACACCTACATTAAATACAAAATCAAGTAGGGTATGCAGTGTTTTATGTCCACTATATAGATTGCATAAGGTGGGCACAAACAACACTGTCCACCCATGACTGGTGTGCATCATGACGCAATGCAAATTAACGATGATCAGCTAGCCAAGTTTCTAAATCAGTCATATCATTAAAGTCTAGCAAAGCATCGGCTAAATCTTCTAGTTTTTCTAAAGGCAAATTAATTAAAGCTTGTATACTATTTTCAAGCTGAGGCTGTAGGCCGAACTTACGTCTTAGTAAGCGACATAGTAATAAAATACATTCTTCTTGCTTGCCGGCTTTTAACCCTTCTTGTTTGCCCTCTTGCCTACCTTCTTCACGACCTTCTGCAGAAACTTCTTGATAAAAACGGGTTTGTTTTAATTCGACTTCATATACAGATAACATCTTTTTAATCTCCTCGCGACTTAAGTGCGGTAATTTATAAACTAAAATAGTTTCAATAAAATCTAAACCCTCTAAATCAATTTTATCAAGTCGATCGGCTAGCGCTTTTGCTTGCGTTATTGTCTGTTGTTTATCACTGACAATCAAGCGAATATACTCTAAGGTTGGCGATAGATCAGAGCGGTTTTGATAATCTTCTAAATAGATGCGATGTAACTGAGGCAAGTTTAGAAAAGGTAAAAACTCAATGCTGGCGGTCTTTTCAATCTTACGATTAGGGTAAATAACCAGAGCTAACCACTTTCGTTTGGGCTTATTTAAATGCAGATAAAGCGTGACCTCGCTAAATAATCGCCCATAAAAATCAATATCAGCCTGATATTGCACTTCGACAAAAATCAGCGGCTGTTCTGGATCATTAGTGAGCGGTGTAAATAAGCCATCGACTCGAAAGGCTGTTTGTTTTATTTCTTCTGAACTAAAGCGATAACTGTCACTAGCATAGTCTAAGCCTATTAACTCCAGAGCTAATCTAGGCTCTCGCTGAAACAAACGATAAAACAGGGTATCTGTTTTCATGATTGAATAATCTGATAAGTGTTAGGGCTTAGCGACTGTAACATACTAATGAATTTGTCGTTATACTTGATGCTTAGCGATAGCGCCTATCTACTGAAGCGTTGCTAAAAAACTGACTCTCACCTAAATTTTTCTTCGTGAGTTTTTTTGTTCGATTATTTTTGATATTGCGCGTATGCGGCGGTTTGCTGTCGCGAAACCACCCTACGACTTACGGACTTAAATCAGCCACCAGTGCTTTTAATTCATCATCAGACATGTTCTTGTCCTCACCATCATTGTGGATCATTCTAACATAGCAAATCATCATACATAGGCAAAATGAACGATCCCACATTAGTTGTAGGCTGGGATGGAGCATAGCGTAATCCCAGACCCAATGCTGGGATTCACGTTGTTCATCCCAGTCTACACTTTCTGCTCACCCTTTCGATAGCATTAGATGATTGCAGCAAAGCGTAATGACTATGAAATCTTTGTTACCTGAATAGCGGCCAAAAATGCCTTCTATTTAAATTATAGTCTTTTAAGAAAAGGGGGTATTATTTGATCGTGGTCAAAGACCAATAAATACGCAAAGCGTACAAAAGAAGTGAAGCGATATCGAAACTGTCTACGTTACAGTCCGTATCGACTTTTAGTTAGTTACACCCTGTTGGGGTAACTTGATAATTTAATCAAAACTAAAAGGTATAATACAATGAATCCATTAACAGCTGGTAGTTCAGATGCAAGTTCTGGTATCTTAAGCTCTTTAAGCTCTAACCAGTCACTTACAAATAACATCCAAACACAATTATCTACTAATAAGAAAATACTGGACCCTGCTCAGCAAGGTGTAGTAACACGTTTAAGTTCACAAGTAACTAGTTATGCGGCAGCGCACGACAACATTGCTAAAGCTCAAAATGTGTTGAATGTTGCTTCAACTGGTTTAAATTCTATTTCTTCTTTGTTAACACAAATGCAAGATTTGGCTAATAAAGCTAGTGATGCAACTATGACTGCTTCTGATGCACTTAAGTTACAACAAACTTTTGCTCATTTGTTAACACAAATAACATCGACTGCGAATGCATCACAAGTCGATGGTAAAGGTTTATTAAGTTCTGGTGCGGGTAATATGGAAATACAAACTGGCCTTACATCAGGTGATACCACTTCTATTACAGGAGTTGATTCAACTGCAGCTAATTTGATTGCATCTTCTACTATTGAAACATCTAATGGCGCGACATCTACTGCTGCTGCGTCAGGTGTACTTGATATTTCAACTGTTAATAATGCAAAAGCGGCTGTAACTGCTTTACAAACAGCATTAGATAGCGTGTCAGCCAGTCAGTCTAGTATTGCAGCTGACCAACAGGCTTTGCAAACAGTTGATGATCAAGATTCATCTATTTCGCAAAATTTGCAAAATACGATTGATACTATTCAAAAACCTGATGCAGCTGCTTTGCAAATGCAATTGCAAGACGCTAACAATCAGCAGTCTATGAACTATTATTTGATCAATCAAATGAATCAAGAATCACAATCAGTATTGACTATTTTTAGATAAGAATGGGTTAATTTAAAGGAAAGGGAGGCATTGCCTCCCTTTTTTTGCTTAAAAATGTATCAGTATGCTTAATTTGCTGTAAATATTTTGTCGATATCTTGGTTTATCTGTCTTGTAGGTTGTGAGGCGATAACTGTATTGCAGTCTATGGATGTCACAAAACTTCGGTGGAATATGCTTTGCTATTTCACCCTTCGGACATAGATATCTACACAAGTTTCTTGTCGGCGTGGAAACGATAAGAAAAACACCGTAGGGGCGTATTGCATACGCCCATTTATTAAAAGCCCCATTTTATAGGGCTTATTTTATAAGGGCGTATGCAATACGCCCCTACGATCTTCATCATAATGTTATCGTTATTGCGTGGGAATGCTAACAATTATTTGTGTAGATACCTATGCCCTGCGGGTAAAGTCGGAAGCTGCAGAGATGTAGGGTGTGAGCTCAGCTTATTACACCAAATTTAAATTACGAAGTGTTCGGTGTAATACGTTATGTTCACACCCTACGATTTCCGGCTTATAGTCTAAGCTCTGAATAAAGGCCAAAAATAGCCTTTATTTAAAATATGCTTTAGTAGATAATTCTGTACCCTAGGGTAGGATCAAAGGCCATTCTGTACGTAAGGCGTATATAAATAAATACAAAGTGATGTCGAAACTGTCTATGTTACGTTCCGCATCTACTTTTAGTAAATTACACCCTGTCGGGGTAACTTGATAAAATCAAACTAAAAGGAACATTGACATGAATCCATTAACAGCGGGTACATCAAATGCAAGTTCTGGTATTTTGCAATCGCTTAATTCTAACCAGTCTTTAACAAATGATATACAAACACAATTAAGTACAAATAAGAAGATACTAGATCCTGCTCAGCAAGGGGTAGTAACTCGTTTAGCTTCTCAAGTAACCGGCTATAGTGCGGCGCATAACAATATTGCCAAAGCGCAAAATGTGTTGAATGTTGCTTCAACTGGATTAACATCCATAGCATCGTTGTTAACACAAATGCAAGATTTAGCAAATAAAGCTAATGATGCCACTATGACTACTGCTGATGCGGCAAAGTTAAATCAAACGTTTCAACATCTATTGGCTCAAGTAACATCTACTGCAACGGCTTCTCAAGTAGATGGTAAAGGTTTAATAGGTAATGGTGCGGGTCCTATGCTTATACAGACAGGGCTTACTTCAGGTGATACCACTAGTATTTCAGGTAACGATTCAACTGCAGCTGGTTTAATTCCAGCTGTTTCTGGTATGACTATACCTACTGGTGGAACCTCTGGTATGCCTGGCACTGTTTCTTCTCATGCTGCTGCATCTGGTGAACTTGACATCAGTTCTACGGCTAATGCTGCGAAAACTATTCTGGCTCTTCAAACCGCATTAGATTCGGTGTCAACTACTCAATCTAGTATTGCTGCTGATCAAGCTGCATTGCAAACTGTAGATGATCAAGATGCATCTATTTCGCAAAACCTGCAAAATACGGTTGATACTATACAAAAACCTGATGCAGCGGCTTTGCAAATGCAATTGCAAAACGCTAATAACCAACAGTCTATGAACTATTACTTGATCAATCAAATGAATCAAGAAGCTCAATCTGTATTAACTATCTTTAGATAATACTAATAACAATTTAAAGAGGGAGGCTATGCCTCCCTTTTTTTTCAAGGTGAATTATGTATAAAAAAAATCCTTTAGCCGCTTATAACGACATGGAAGAGAATGTTTATGGTGCTGATTTTGAAAAAAAATGGTACGAATCGGTTATTATGATTCTACAAATGATTCAAAATGACAGATTTTCTGCGGTAGATGCCCATATCAAGCTGATAGAAGTGTGTGATGGTTTGGGTTGGATACAAGAAAACCTAAATGAAAAACTCAATTCCCAGCATAGAACTTTATTAAAAGGTATTTTTAGTAACAGCATACAAATTATTAATGGTGCTATTCAGACTAAAAACATGGATTATTTAGAAATCGTTATAGCCTCATTAAAAACTGTGATGGCACCTTATAATGTAAAGACAGAAGAATAATGAATTTTTGTAAACCATGAGCGTAACCTATTGCGCTAATAGATATAGATCTTGAATATGATAAAAATTTAATATCCATCCTTATATTTCATGAAAAATAATTTAGTTTTTTTGTAGATCAGAATCTTAGTTTTGTTAATATTCTTTTTAGAATGCATAGGGTAATCATAATGCTGAATATGTTACCCTCAAACACGCCACTGATTTGGAGTTTTAATAGTGGAAATGATATCCATTGTTATTCTAAGCACATGAATTTACTTGTGACTTGCTAAACGCTTCAATTTAACTATAGTTAATAAATAGCCTGCCAAATAATCATGAAAAGCCCACAAAATCGAAAAAAAAATCTAAAGCCTAAGTATTCAGTTTCAGAACCTAGTGCACAAGAACTAAAAGCTTTGATGACTGTTGTTTGCGAAGGTCAATACGAACAAGCTGTGTTGCTTGCACAATCGCTCGCCATGCGATTTCCAATGAATGTTGTGGGTTGGCAGGTTCTAGGTAATATGTTAAATGAAGTAGGTAGAAAGGAAGAAGCTTTATTATCTATGAAAATGGTAGTTATACTAAAACCAGATGATGCTGATGCGAATAGTGAGTTAGCTTTAAAACTAAATGATGCAGGTCATCTTGAAGAAGCTGAGGATAGATGCCGACGTGCATTAGAGCTTAATCCTAAATTAGTCAATGCTCACAATAATTTAGGTAATATTCTAATTAAGCTAAAAAGGTGGGATGAAGCAGAGCCCATTTGTTTGCAAGCATTAGCATTAAGCCCAGATAATGCAAATGCCCATTGCACTTTAGGTAGTGTCTATTTTAATATGGGCCGCTTAGTGGAAGCTGAAGCTAGTTTGCTTAAAGCATTGCATTATGATCCAGAACATTGTCGTTCTTATAATTTGTTAGGCACTATAGTAGGTAACCTAGGTCGTTCGAATTCTGATTATTTCAAAAAAGCATTAGCACTTGACCCTGATGAGGCTTCGATATACAGTAATTTGCTGTTCGATTTATCGATGAGCGCCCTTTTAGATGCCCCTGCTTTATTTGCAGAACATTTAAATTATGCACAATATTATGAGGCGCCTTTAATTGAGCATTGGCAAGAGCATAGAAATAGTAAAGTGCCACATCGCAAGCTACAAATTGGTTTTGTATCTGGAGATTTTTGTAATCATGCAATAGCTTCTTTTATCGAACCCTTATTGATACATTTAACTAAAGTTAGCTCATTATCATTGCATGCTTATTCAAATAATGGTTTCCAAGATGCGACTACTCAAATATTAAAAGGCTATTTTCAATCTTGGACGCCAGTAAGTGGTCTTAGCAATGATGAACTAGCTGATAAAATTCGTGCTAATAGTATCGATATACTTATAGATCTTTCTGGGCATACAGGACTTAATAGGCTATTAACCTTTGCCAGAAAACCAGCGCCTATACAGGTAAGCTGGATCGGGTATCCTGGAACTACGGGTTTAAAGGCTATGGATTATTATATAGCGGACAAATTCTTTTTGCCCCAAGATCCGTTTAAAGATCAATTTACAGAAAAATTGGTTTATTTACCTGGCAATGCACCTTTTATTCCTCATAAGGATGCGCCTGATGTAAATGCTTTGCCGGCACTAACTAATGGATATATTACTTTTGGTAGTTTTAATCGTCTGAATAAGTTTAATCAGGGGATTATTGCTGTATGGTCTAAGCTCCTGTTAGATTTACCTACTTCTCGTTTAATAATGGCTGGGATGCCCGAATCGGGTTATGAAAGCCTTATAACTTGGTTTGCAGAGCAGGGTATCTCAGAAGAACGTTTAAGTTTTTATCCGCGTAGCAGCATGGCCGAGTACTTGGCGCTACATAATCAGGTGGACATTTGTTTAGATACTTTTCCATATAATGGCGGTACTACGAATTGTCATGCTATCTGGATGGGGGTGCCGACTTTAACAATAGCGGGCCAAACGCCTGCTAGTAGATCAGGAGCTACATTGCTAAGTCATCTTAACCTTGAGAACCTTATTGCTGAAAATGCGGATGATTTTGTTAATAAAGGCTTAGGTTTGGCAAATGATATAGCTCATTTAGCCCAAATTCGTGGAGAGTTGCGTACACGCTTTAGCTTGTCAGCTTTTGGGCAACCTGAAATTATTGCTAAAGGTTCAGTACATGCTTTTCGCTTTATGTGGCAACGTTGGTGTGATGATCTTCCGCCTATAAGCTTCGATGTGAGTAATGTTCAAATAGACTCTGAAACATCAAGGTATAAGTCATGACTGGCTTTAATAAATCATCGCCTATTTATGTAACCCAGCCATTATTACCAGATCTAACTGATTTTATGCCTTATCTGAAACAAATATGGGACAGTAAGAGATTAACCAATAGTGGTCCGTTTCATGAACAGCTAGAACAGGCACTTTGTGATTATCTGGGGGTTAAGTATTTGGCCTTATTTGCTAACGGAACACTTGCGCTGGTAACAGCTTTGCAAGCCTTACGAATTAGCGGTGAAGTAATTACCACTCCTTATACCTTTGCAGCCACCGGCCATGCCTTGTTATGGAATGGTATTAAGCCCGTTTTTGCGGATATTGATCCTATTACCCTTAATCTTGACCCTGACAAAATTGAGGCGGTTATCACGCCACAAACCACCGCGATTATGCCGGTACATTGTTATGGTCAGCCCTGTGATGTTATTGCCATTCAAAAAATTGCTGACAATTATGGCTTGAAAGTGATTTATGATGCTGCTCATGCTTTTGGAGTGCACTATCAGGGTGGCAGTGTCTTGAATCATGGTGATTTATCAATACTGAGTTTTCATGCCACTAAAGTATTTAATACTTTTGAGGGCGGCGCCATCATCTGCCATGATGCTAAAACCAAACAGCGTATCGATCATTTAAAAAACTTTGGCTTTGTCGATGAGGTAACGGTGGTAGCTCCGGGCATTAATGGCAAAATGAGTGAGATTAATGCCGCCTTTGGTTTGTTGCAACTTAAGATCATTGATGAGGCCTTAGCAAAACGCAAAGTGGTAGATAGTATTTATCGGCAATGTTTGGTCGATATAAAAGGCATAGTATGTCCATTAGGTACGGATGAAAAAGCTACCAATTACGCTTATTTTCCTATTTTAGTACAGCCTGATTATCCATTGACACGTGATGAGCTTTATCAAAAGTTTCGTGATAATAATGTAAATGTACGCCGATACTTTTTTCCTTTAATTAGTGATTTTTCAATGTACCGTGGTTTACCTTCATCTGCTCCGGCTAATTTGCCGGTTGCGAAGAAAACCGCTGAACAGGTGATTTGTTTACCTATCTATCCTGATTTAGTTAGGAAGCAGATAGATTTTATTATTAGTTTGATGGTGGGTTAAGTTTATACATCGAATGTAGATGGATTATTAATTAGGGTATTATCCGTAAGTTACTGGACTAAAAGAGACTTGTAAAATGATACAAAAAATTCATGCAAAAGTTATTGATATTGCAAGTTATTTACCTGATTCGATCCTCGAAAATGATGAATTAGCCGCTATTTATCCCGATTGGTCTGCTGGGAAGATTTACGAAAAAACAGGCATTAAGCAGCGTCATATTGCAAGCAAAGATCAAACTGCAGCTGATTTAGCGTATCTAGCAGCCTTAAATTTATTCTCACGCAATAAAGTAAAGGCTGAAAATGTTGATTTCATTATTCTTTGCACTCAATCACCCGATTATATTCTGCCCACTTCATCTTGTTTACTACAAAATAGATTAGGTATATCAAAAAATAGCGGCGCACTAGATATTAACTTAGGCTGCTCTGGTTATGTTTATGGGCTTTCGTTAGCTAAAGGTCTTATTGAAACGGGTGCTGCAAAATGTGTTTTATTATTAACAGCGGATACTTATTCTAAGTTTATTCATCCTATGGATAAAAGTGTTAGAACTTTATTTGGTGATGGCGCAACCGCAACGGCTATTACTGGCATAAAAAGTGTGGATCAGTTTATAGGCCCCTTTGTTTTTGGCACAGAGGGTAACGGTGGACTCAACTTAATTGTTGAAGCGGGATTGTCGCGTAGTCCTAAAACGGATAAAACAGCATTGGAAGTTTTTGATTCGTCGGGTAATATACGGTGTAAAGAAAATCTGTATATGAACGGCGCAGAAATTATGGAGTTTACCTTAAAAGAAGTACCTAAAGCCATGGCAACACTGCTTGAAAAAAAAGGCTGTAAAAAAGATGACGTTGATTATTTTATTCTTCATCAAGCAAACAAATTTATTTTAGATGCCTTACGTAAGAAATTAAAGATTTCTGAAGCTAAGTTGCCCATTTTTTTAGAGCATTGTGGTAACACTGTATCATCATCTATCCCTATTGTTTTAGAACATATGTTAAATAATGGCATATTTGGAAATGAAAAAAAGCTAATGCTAGTAGGTTTCGGCGTTGGCTATTCTTGGGCAGGTTGTTTATTGAATTTTAAAATTGGAGAATAAAAATGAATGAGTTTTATGAAGGTATGGCAGAAGTTCTTGAAGTTGATATTGATCAAATCTCACCAGCGTTTGAGTTGCAAAATATAGATTGGAATTCGTTAGCTATCGTTTCTACAATTGCACTTGTGGATGAATGTTTTGATGTTTTGTTAAACGGCAGACTATTGGACGCTTGCAAAACAATCAGCGACATTGAAAATTTAATTGCAGCAAAAAAAGACTAACGTTATGACGACTTCTTCAATAGGCAGAGAAGTAAAAGTCGCAGGCGCTCGAATTGCAGGTGTCATGTCTTGCGTGCCGTCGTTGCAAATAGAAAACGATTACTTTATTGATAAATTTGGTGAAGTCGCTGTCAATGATGCCATAAAAATGATTGGTGTTCAAAAGCGGCGCTGGGTTAATGAAAGCACAACGACTCGAGATTTATGTAGTCATGCCGCAAAACGATTATTAAAAGAATTAGAGTGGCTACCCGATACGATTGATGCGCTTATTTTTGTTTCGCAAACCCCTGACTATCGATTACCCGCCAGTGCCTGTGTCATGCAATCTGAATTAGGTTTGCCAAATGCTTGTATTGCATTCGATATAAATTTAGGCTGTTCGGGTTATCCACATGCGTTGTGGTTGGGTATGACCATGATTCAATCAGGCGCTGCTAAACGTGTGTTGCTTGCTGTCGGAGACACCAGCAGTAGACTTTTTGATAAAGATGATCGCTCAACTGCAATGTTATTCGGTGATGCGGGAACTGTAACTGCGTTAGAAGTTGATTCTTCAAGTGTCGCACACTTCATTATGGGAACTGACGGACAGGGTATGTGTAATTTGATTGTGCCAGAAGGTGCGTTCAAAAATTACTCTTCTACTACAGATAAAAGATTAAATTATAAAAATCCAGTCTTTTTATTTATGGATGGTGCTGAAATTTTTAATTTTACTTTGCAATCTGTTCCGCCACACATAGCAAGAACAATCGAGTTCGCAGAAAAAAACACTAACGATTATGATGCGTTTTTGTTTCATCAAGCTAATCTATTTATGATTAAGCATTTAATTAAAAAAACAAAATTGCCTAATGAAAAGGTGCCAATAAATATAGAAGAGTTTGGCAATACAAGCAGCGCATCTATCCCATTACTTATGACGACAAGATTAAAAGAGCAGCTTAAAAATAACACGTTGCAATTAGCTATGTTTGGTTTTGGTGTTGGTTATTCTTGGGCATCAGCTTCGATTAAGGTTGGAAATTTGAAAGTTGTAGAGGCAATTGAATTATGAATACAGTTTTTTCTAAAGACTGTTTGGCAGGTGGTACCTATTTAGTTACTGGTGCATCGTCAGGTATTGGACAAAGTGCCGCTAAATTGATTGCACAGTGCGGTGCAAAAGTTATTATTTCAGGCCGTAATGCAACACGATTAAATGAAACACTTTTTTCATTAGAAGGAATAGGGCATTTTGCAAGTGCTGTTGATTTAATTGATGCGGATCAAACAGCGGATTGGATGAAAGGTATTATTCAGGAACATGGAACATTATCTGGGGTTTTTCATTCAGCTGGAATAGCATTAATTAGACCTATTCGAATGACTAAGCAGACACAATTAAATGATGTTTTTGGAAGTAGTTTATTCGCAGCCTTTGGTATTGCACGTACTGCCAGTCAAAAAAATTCTATTGTTGATGGTGGATCGTTAGTATTTATGTCGTCAGTGGCAGGTTTAACAGGCCAACACGGTATGACCGCTTATTCTGCTGCAAAGGCTGGTATAGATGCCTTAGTGCGTTCTTTAGCGTGTGAAATGGCTAGTCGAAAAATAAGAGTGAATTCCATTGTCGCTGGTGCTGTGAAAACAGCGATGCACGATAGATTAGCTCAAACAGGCAATGAAGATGCCATGACAGATTATGAAAAAAGTCATTTATTAGGTTTTGGTGAAATAGATGATATATCGAATGCAGCAGTTTATTTGCTAAGTTCTGCAAGCCGTTGGATTACAGGCGTCGATTTAGTTATTGATGGCGGATATGTGGTGAAAAAATGAACAAACGCCTTATTTTGGTAGGTGGTGGTGCTTTTGCACGAGAACTTATTTGTTGGATTGAAGATGCAGTTGATTTAGGTATAGGTAGAAAAGTAACAGGTTTTTTGGATGAAGATCCAAATGCACTAAAAAAGTTTGCTTTTCCTTATGAGCCCAAATGGATTTCTACGATTGTTGATTATCTTCCCGAAGAAGGGGATGAATTGATTATGGCGATTAGTAATCCGCTGGATAAGTTTAAAATAGTGCGAAAACTAAAAGGAAAAGGAGCAAATTTTACTTCATTTGTTCATCCATCTGCGCTTATCGCTCGTTCTGCTATATTAGGTGAAGGGGTTATTGTATGTCCAAGAACCAGAATTTCTGCAGATGCAAAAGTTGGTGATTTCGTTACGCTTAATGGCTTGTCTGGTGTTGGTCATGATGTTGTCATTGAGCAATACGCTACGGTTAGTTCCTACGTTGACTTAACTGGCTGGGTACATATTGAACAATGTGTGTTTTTAGGAACAGGTGCTAAAATTTTGCCTAATGTAAAAATAGGTGCAAATTCCAAAATAGGGGCGGGAGCGACAGTTGTTCGATCTGTAGCTGAAAATTCTACTATGTATACCCACCCAGCAAAAAAATTATAAATCTGGAGAGGAAATAATGTGCTTTGATAAAGATTTATTTATAAATTACTGGCATCTTATCTGTCACAAAAATGAATTATTAAATGACGGAGACTTTTTAAGATTTGATACACCTATTGGTGATGTTGTACTTTTCAATGATTTAGGAAATATTATTGCGTTCGACAATAAATGTCCACATCGTGGCGCTAAATTTTTCAAAGAGGATTTTGGTAATCGTATCATCAGTTGCTCATATCACAGATGGGCATACAGAAATTCAAAAGTTATAATACCAGATAGAAATCGGTTCATTGGGTGTGACATTGATGATATAGACTTAAACAAATATAAAATAGAATGGTGTGAAGATTTTATCTTTTTAGGAATACAACCTCGTTTTAAACTTAGTGAACAATTAGGAAGTGTTGCAGAGGATACGCTCAATAAAATTTCTATAAGTATCGATAAAAGATTCGATTTTAGTAGGTATGATTTTGAATGTTATTGGGCAATTGCTATGGAAAATTCTCTTGATTCCTATCATACCCATGTAGTACACGCAAAAACACTTCAGAGTTTAAAGCCAGATGATGTTTGTGACTTTTTTGGAAGGTTTACATCTGTCATGACAGCCCCAATAGGAAATGAGAAAATTAAAAAGCAGCTATTGTCTTTAAATAAGTTCTTTAATGTTAGCTTTCAAAGTGGTGGATATTCATCAATTTACATGTTTCCTTTTTCAATGATTTCTACTACTTTTGGATACTCTTATTCATTGCAAAATTTTTTCCCACCTCAGTATGGTAATAATTATACAAAATTTACAAGTCGCTTATTCGGAGCAAAAATTACTAAAGAAAGTTATTCGGATATTTTAAAATCATTTTTTGATTCGGCAGCAGAATTAAATAGACGTGTATTTATAGAAGATCATGAAATTTGTAAAACGATTAACTATTCATCTTGGACAATGGAGCCGTTAAAATATGCTTCTGACTTAGAAATGAGGGTTGTTCATTTTAGAAAAATGTGTCAAGAATCTACAAGGATAAGTAATGAGTTTTGATAAAGATTTATTTATAAATTACTGGCATCTTATCTGTCACAAAAATGAATTATTAAATGACGGAGACTTTTTAAGATTTGATACACCTATTGGTGACGTTGTACTTTTCAATGATTTAGGAAATATTATTGCGTTTGACAATAAATGTCCACATCGTGGCGCTAAATTTTTCAAAGAGGATTTTGGTAATCGTATCATCAGTTGCTCTTATCACAGATGGGCATACAGAAATTCAAAAGTTATAATACCAGATAGAAATCGGTTCATTGGGTGTGACATTGATGATGTAGATTTGAACAAATATAAAATAGAATGGTGTGGTGATTTTATATTTTTAGGGATACAGCCGCGTTTTGAGCTTGGTGTACAATTAGGAAATTTTGTAGCGGATATGCTTACTAAAATTTCCATGAGTATCGATAAAAGATTTGATTTTAATCGCTTTAATTTTGAATGTTATTGGGCAATTGCTATGGAAAATGGCTTAGAGCTGTATCACGCTCCATCGGTTCATCCTACAACACTTTGGAATGCTAAACTAACAGAAGCGGATGTTTATCTTGGTGAAAATTACTCAGTTTTGAATGCAGCCATTGGTAATCCAAAAATGAAAAAGCAATTATTATCTTTAAGAAAATTTTTTGACCTCAGTTTTCAATATGAAGGTTTCATGGCAATTTATATTTTCCCTTTTACAGCATTGACTTCAACCTTTGGGTATTCATATGGATTACAGCATTATTTTCCTTCAGCTGAACCATGTAACATAACAAAATTTACCAGCAGGATATTATCTTCAAAACCTATTAAGACTGAATACACAGAGTTTTTAAAGCCTCTTTTAGAGCAATATGCTTTATCCGCTAGAAAAGTATTTGATGAAGATAATGAAATTTGCAAACAAGTTGCAACTGATTCATGGTCACTTTCACCGCTTAAATATGCTTCGTCTATGGAAAAACAAATTGTTCACTTTAGGGGAATATGTTCTGAATATAATAAATTTATAACTGCTAATTAAAAGAGAACTTGTATGGCCTTAAAATTAATTTGTGATTTATGTGGAGGGAAAGTCAAAAAACTTCTTTCACTTCCAAATTATCCTATGAATTTTTCTTATATTCCGAGTTACTGTGATCATTCAAAATATGTAAGCGATTATGAACTTTTTCATTGCAATGATTGCTTGCACATACAAGGAGAATCTTCATATAAGCTAAGTGACATTTATAATGAAAACTATCATCATTACGACGATGCTGGTTTTCAAAAAAGACAGGATTTTTTTGTAGATCGTACCATATTATATTGTGCTGGAAAAGTTTTTAATAGGGTAATAGAAATTGGTTGTAATGACTTATCATTGCTAAAAAAATTAAAAAAAAATGGTGTGATTTCAGCGAAACATTGGATTGGTATAGATCCTTCAGTTCAAATAGATTCAAGAGAATTGACAGAGGGAGTTTTATTTATTAATGGATATATTCAAGATGTAGATATACCTCATAAAAGTGACAGTCTTCCAGATTTAATTATTTCCGATCAGGTATTGGAACATATCCCTAATGTTTTAAGTGCCCTAAAGGAATTTTCAAAAAAGATATCCCCGAATTCTTCATTTATAAGTTGCGTTCCGAGCTTAGAGTTACTGATAAGCAAGTTTAATTATCCAAGTATTTTACATGAACATATTCATTATTTTTCAGAGCATTCATTAAATAATTTGTTTTGTCAATTAGGTGATTTCAATCTTCAAGTTTCAGAATTTAACGAAGATTTTTGGGGATTCCTGTTTCAAATACATTCTAAAAATTTCCCAAGTAAGAAGGTAGAAAAAAACTGTGATTTAGTAACAAAATTCAAAAATAGTTTTAGTATTTATCAGCAAATATTAAGGCAGACTAACGATATAATTGAATCCACGGAAGGAAAAATTTATGGTTTTGGAGCTTCTGATATAACTGAGTCCTTTTGTTATTTTTTAAAAAATGACTTATCAAAACTCGATGTCATAATTGATGAGACTTTAAGAAAAGAAAATATGTTTATCCCTAATCTTAAGCCAAGAATTGCTAAACTATCTGCTATTTCATCATTTAATGATGCAACCATTTTGATTACTGCACCTCAAGCTAGTCGAGCGATTCTAAACCGATTGGTTGAGCTAAACCCTAAAAAAATTATTTGTCCGTTGAATGTATTATAAAAATACGGATTTTAAGAATAATGACTTATGAACTGCCTAATATGCAACGAAGAAACATCGTACTTTTTTCATAAAGATTTCAATCAATATGGACTAAAACGTGTTGATTATCATAAATGTAGTAATTGTGGTTTAGTAGCTTCAAAAACACATTATTTGATGGATGAGCATGCATGGGGTGAGCTAAATCATATCTGCCATTCTGAATATCAAGGTAGTGATGATAACTGGCATGATCCACGCTGGCTTGAAAGATTACAGGCACAAGCCAAAATTCTTAAAGATTGTTGTGATTTAAATTTATTATCTGTTAGTGGCAAATGGCTTGATTATGCGTGTGGTGATGGGAAATTGTCCGAGCTATTAAAAGGACAACAAGCGCTACTGAAATACGACAAATTTATGTCGAAATCGGACGGTTTTATAAATGATAACGAAATAAATTCTCAACATTTTGATTTTGTTATTACAACCTCGGTTTTTGAGCATTTTACAAAACGAAAAGACTTTGATTTTGTTCAATCATTAGTTTCAGATGAGGGTGTTATGGGTTTACATACATTAGTACGAGAAGATGTACCTAATGACCCCAAATGGTTTTATTTATCACCAACACATTGTTCATTTCACACAAATAAAAGTATGTCTTTATTACTTGAGCAGTGGGGTTACATTGAATCTATATATAGTGTTGACGCAAGACTATGGTTATTTTTTAAACCAAATTTGAAAAATGTAGAACAAATTATTGAAATTGCAAATAAGCGAATTGATAAGCCAAAATATATTTATAACAAAGGTTTCGTTGATTATTGGAAATAATTAAGCGAAAAAAGAATGAATTAAAGGGGTCAGACGTTCGCAGTAACAACAATTTAGCTAGCGGGTTAAAGTCTCGCCCAAGGAGTTGTCCATACGCCTTGGTAGCGGAAATTGTCAATCTAGTAACAATATGGGACAGACCACGATTTTTTATGTCTGTAACTCTTTGTACTTTCAAGTAACGATTGCTGTAATATAATCGTTAGTTACAATCATTAGATAGAACAAGGCGAAATAATGTTGCAAACCATACAAGTAGAAATTGATGCCACAGGCCATATTCATCCAATGGAAGCGTTATCTTTCAAGCCTGTTGGTAGAGCATTATTAACACTATTAGATACGCCCACCGAAACAATGTCTTTACAGATATACGAAGGGCGGGGCAGTATCGCACGCGCACTAACATTGCTTTCATTACCACGTTTTGCTCATCGACCTGTTACTAATACTAGCGAAGTCATGCAGCGTATTGCCTCTATGCGTGATGACTGGGACGCAAGTTAATGCTTAGAAAAGTTTATCTCGATACCTGCTGTGTCTTTATTTGCTAGAAGAGGTTCCTGTATTTAGCGAACAGATTCGTAAATTTATGTTTGTAAATATGGATGCTATTTGCTTCGACACAGCAACAGGTTTATCTGAAATAACTTTAAACCAATTATTCAATAATTAAGGCACGATTGGCTCTTTAAGGCTAACAAAGTATTCATGAAACCTAACAAAAACAAAGCGCTAACTCAGAAACAAAACGAAATGATGCAAGTAGCGGTGGCCTTGCATCAAACTGGTCAGTTAGATGAAGCCGAAAAGTTATATAGAAAATTACTAAAAGTTGTGCCAACTAATACCGTACTACTAAGCAACTTAGGTACTATTGCCATTCAAAATAGCGATTTAGATGCAGCGCTAAAGTTATTTCAAAGGTCTCTGCTTATTAATCCTGATCAGGCTAATACTTTATATAATTTTGGTATTGCTCTTAAAGAACTTAAGAGAGTAGATGATGCACTTATTAATTTTGATCGTGCAATTGCCTTAATGCCCGATTACATCGAAGCTCATTTTATTCGAAGCGTTACTTTGTATGAGCTTAAGCGATTAAATGACGCATTATTGAGTTTTAATGTTGTCTTAGCCTTAATACCTGATTATGCCGATGCGCATTTTAATCGAGGTATGGTTTTGCAGGATCTTAATAGGCTGGATGAGGCATTTGAAGCATATAAGCACACCATAAGCTTGATACCAGAATATTTTGCTGTTTATTTTAAGTGCGGACAGGTATTGCATGAACTTAATAATTTCCAAGAAGCCTTAGCTTATTTTGATTGTGCGATAGCCCTTAAACCCGATTATGCTGATGCCTACTTTAATCGTGGAAATACCTTATGTGGACTTAAGCGACTTGAGGAAGCGGTTGCAAGTTATGATCAAGTTATAGCCTTAAACCCTCATTGGATAGCTGTCTATATTGTTCGTGGTAATGTTCTCCAACACCTTAAACGTTTGGATGATGCGCTTATTAGCTATGATTGTGTTATTACTATAAAACCTGATAATGCTGAAGCATATTGTCATCGGGCTAATGTGTTGCATGACCTAAAGAGGTATATAGAAGCAGAGGCCAGTTGTCGAGAAGCCTTGCTAATTAATCCTGAATTTGCAGAAGCCTTTAAAAATTTGGGACTGACACTTTTAGAGTTAGGTCGCTTAGAGGAAGCAGAAGCAAGTTTTCTTAAAGCTATCAAATATAATCCAAATCACGCTGAAGCTTATAACGGCTTAGGTGTAATTTCATCAAGATTAGGTCGATTGAATAGCGAATATTTTAAAAAGGCTTTGGCGATTAGTCCTGAATATAATGATATTTTTAGTAATTGGTTGTTTAATGCTTCCATGAGCGCCTCATTAAATGCTTCAGATTTGCTGACAGAGCATCTCCTATATGCAGAGCAATACGAAGCTCCTTTGCGGTCAGAATGGCAATCGCATAGTAATGACAAAGATCCGCAACGCTGTTTACAAATAGGATTTGTATCGGGTGATTTTTGTGATCATGCGATAGCGTCTTTTGTTGAGCCTTTATTGATACATTTATCTCAAGTTTCATCATTAACTTTGCATGCTTATTACAATCATGTACAAATAGATAAAGTTAGTATAAGGCTACAGGGCTATTTTGCTTTTTGGACATCAGTTGTTGGCCTAAATGATGATGAATTAGCCGATAAAATTCGTGCTGATGGAATTGATGTTTTGATCGATTTGTCGGGGCATACTGCCCATAACAGATTGTTAACGTTTGCTAGAAAACCAGCACCTATTCTAGCGAGTTGGATCGGCTATCCAGGTACTACGGGCTTAGTAGCCATGGATTATTATTTAGCCGATCATTTCTATTTGCCTCAACAGTCTTTTAAAGATCAATTTACTGAAAAATTAGTCTATTTACCGGCTACTGCACCTTTTATGCCTCACGAAACAGTCGCTGACGTAAACAAATTGCCGGCCAAAAGTAATGGCTATATTACTTTTGGTAGCTTTAATCGCTTGAATAAGATCAATGTTGAAGTAGTTGCTGTTTGGGCTGAGCTCATGCGTTCTTTGCCGACTTCGCGATTAATTCTTGGAGGAATGCCTGATAACGGTTATGACAATCTTATAGCTTTGTTTGTAGGGCAGGGCATTGTAAGTGAGCGTTTAAGTTTTTATCATCGTAGAAGTATGAACGAATACTTAGCTTTACATCATCAGATCGATATTTGTTTAGATACTTTTCCTTATAATGGTGGAACTACTACATGTCATGCTGTATCAATGGGTGTTCCGATTTTGACCATGGTAGGTCAAACTCCTGCAAGTCGATCTGGTTGTTCATTAATGCTTCGCTTGGGTTTAGATTATTTTGTAGCAAATAGCGCGCATGACTTTGTTAATAAAGGACTCAGTGTAGCTAATGATTTAGAAAGGCTTTCCCAAATACGTATGGAATTACCTACTCGTTTTAGATTATCAGCTTTTCAAAAACCAGAGTTAATTGCAAAAGGCTTAGAGCAAGCAATTCGCATGATGTGGCAACGCTGGTGTGATAATTTACCGCCTAAAATGATTGATGTGAGTGATATACAAATCCATGATGAAGGATTGGCTAATATGGGGCAGATTACAGTTAATAACTAATCCCCAGTCTTCATTCTGTAATGATATTTAACTTTAATTCGTGTTTTCAATTCTCAGTATTAGACCATTTTTTATTCCAACTATTAGTTTGTAGGGTGTAATAGGCGATAGCCGTATTACACCTCATGGAATTACAAAACATGCGGTGGAATACGGTGCTATTCCACCCTACGAGTTATAAAGACAATATAGCTAAATACATTTAAATTTGAACGACCCTAGGGCGTATAAATCTGTAGGGTGGGTTCACGCTAGCAAGCCACCTTAAACAGAGTTATATAAACTAACCCCCCACTTGGATTTTCCTCGTGAGGTTTTTTTGTTCGATTGTTTTCAAGCTTGTAAATGTTTGGCGGATTGCTATCGAGAATCCGCTTTTCGCCATGATATTTTTTAGCACATAGATTGAGGTTCGCGTTGCTTCACTCCAAGCTAAGAGCTAGGGACAACTAGCCAGCATTAACAGTTCAATTGCGTCACGATTGATTTTATTTTTGCCGGATCAACATCATGTTTAGTAATTGCCTAGCCTCAGTTTTGAGGCTTTATATAGGTCGTGCTATGATGTAAATAATATTAATTTCCATTGCTGCTATAGCCATCATGATTAGTAAATATTTCAACCCCTATACTGACTTTGGTTTCAAAAAGCTTTTTGGTGAAGAAGGCAGCAAGGATCTGTTGATTGATTTCCTTAATCAGCTTTTGCCAGCCCATCATCAAATTGCTAAGCTGAGTTTTAAAAATCCCGAAAACATCTCAAATACGGTCGAAGAGCGTAAAGCTATTTTTGATATTTACTGTGAAAGTGCTAGCGGTGAACGTTTTATTGTTGAAATGCAAAAAGCGAAAATGCATTTTTTCAAAGATCGGTCTTTGTTTTATTCGACATTTCCCATTCGTGAGCAAGGCCAAAAAGGTGTATGGGACTTTCGTTTACTGCCAGTGTATTTCATTGCCATTTTAGATTTTATTTACGATGAACAAGAAG
>Ga0214181_1000097_pt1 | contig 23955 bp, 16 predicted proteins | sample TroBogEpilimnion_19_FD_153019 | JGI IMG/M metagenome (GOLD analysis project Ga0214181, IMG submission 153019) | Freshwater microbial communities from Trout Bog Lake, WI - 05NOV2007 epilimnion | ecosystem: Environmental > Aquatic > Freshwater > Lake > Epilimnion/Euphotic zone | place: Trout Bog...
ATAGACGCCCACTGAAGGCAGTGCTTTATCTGCAAAAGGTACATGTACAGTATTTTCGGCAATGGTGCGTAAGATTTTAGCGTCTTTAGCTAAATCACCTTGAGCTAGCGTTGGCATTACACAACGAGGGCATGGATCTGTAATCAGAAGTTTCACATCACCAATGCTAAGGATTTTACCCACCCAGTCGTTTTCAACAAAGCCAGTTTGCTCAGAATCAGTGGCTATTATTAAATTTGGACGAAAGCGACGAGCCTCAAGATGACCGCCCGGATAAAGTTCTTGTAACTTCGTAAGGCTTGCTGTGCTTATTATATGTAAGTTGGCGTAATCAAAAAAACTTCCTTCATCTGCGGCTCCGGAGATAGCTTCATTGCTGATTTCCGTGTCTTCTCCTTCATGCTCAGGCCAGTATTGTTCTAGACTTGCTTGCTTTGGCGACTTGTTACTCAGGCTGACGCTGCGGTTTAAGGCAATAGATAATCTTTGCGCTGCATCAGCTTGATCGCTATTAATGATGTTACCGTCTGGTAAGGTAATCAAAACTGGAGGCATAACATTTTCTAAGTTAGGAGCTTCAGTATAACGAGCATAGAAGGAAAAAATGTCCGGCCACTTTTTAGGATTCTTTGCACTTACAATTTTATTGGTTTCTAAATCAATTAAAGCATAGGAACGATCGCCTAAAATTCCATTTGATGTAACAATGGCAGAGTTTAATTCTTCTCCCATCATAGATTTAACAGGGTAACGCCAAAGTGAAGCTAAAGATAGATTTGAAGTAGCCATAAAGATCCTCAGTAAAATTAGATAGCTGTTAAGCAGTTTGTCATTGAATTATAAATTAAATTGCTAAAATTCCTATTTATATGAAAGACACGCTACAGTTAAGCTTAAACATCAGCGATTTCGTTTGCTTTGATCGGTAATATAAAAGTGGATTTACTAAATCTATGAGTAAGGTAATGGATACGGGAATTGAGGGCAGTATTGACTTATTAACAGGCAAAAAAAATGCGGCTAGGTGCCGCATTGAGGAATGGATATAACGCTCTGATTTCCATGAAGGAAGTTTGCATCTCAAGAGTTGAGCTTATATTAACTATATAAGTCAGCAAATGAAATGTGGCAAATTGTCGCATCCTCTTTTTTTACAATAGCTTATAAAACGATAGTCAAAAAAAATGCGGCTAGGTAGCCGCATTAAAAGAAGGATATAAAACTCTGATTTCCGAGGAGGAAGTTTGCATCTCAAGAGTTGCATATATCTTAACTATAATAATGAATAAAGAAAATGTGGCATATTGTCGCATAGTTGATCTTCACTAAAGATTGTGAACAATATCAAGTTAAGCCTTACTCCTTTATTTACATTCATAAAATTTAAGCATCTAGCTTAATGGTCTTTTCGATGTAGCGCAGGCGTTTCTTGGGTGCAATTTTATCGACTTCCATCATCACTAAGCTATCGATGCAATCGTTAAAATCGGGATCAATATTGAAATCAATGAAATGGCAGCCCTTATCAATACACAGTTCGACATATTGTTTGTAAAGGGTAGGGACTTTAACGCCGAGTTTTTTTAATTCGCTGTTCAAGACTTTAAAGCTGACGGCATATTCATCATCGAATGTTAGTTTTGCAAACTGCTGACTTTGATCAGAAATGACAAACGGCATTCTTGCTTTAGCTTGCAATGAAGGGGAGCCAAATTGATGGCCATAAAAAGCCACAATCAGTTCTTTTGCTTGTTGGGAATAAGCATTACTCAAGCTCACAGGGCCAAACATGTATTTAATCTCTGGGCGTTCGCGTAAATAAGAACCTATGCCTTGCCATAAATAATCTAAACTGTATTTTCCCCAGTACCGAGGCTGCACAAAGCTGCGGCCTAATTCGATACTATTAGGCAAATACTGACTAAAGTCTCCGCTTAAATCGAACAAGCTATGAGTATAAAAGCCCTCTATGCCATAGGTTTCCATAATTTTAGAACCGTCACCGACCCGATAAGCGCCAACAATTTCTAAATCATTATCATCCCACAGTACAATGTGGCTGTAATAGACATCAAAGCGATCTAAATCTGAGGCTAAGCCAGTGCCTTCTTCAACGGTACGAAAAGTTAATTCACGAAGCCTAGCAATTTCCTGCATAACAGGGCAATCATCGGCAAACTGATACAGAAAAATTTTCATACCATCGCGTGTTTCACTCAATAAGGGGGATTGATAGAGTGCTTTTTTAACGGCTTTAGTATCGGAAGGGTGAATAACGGTAGCAACGGTATCAAACAGCGAGGTTTTATGTTTTCTACCTAGATTTAAGACATGTTTACGAAAACGCTGACATAACTGCTTATTGCTTTCGTCTGAATGTTCGATAGCAGTGTAAGGAATCGGTGCGCCTACATTGAATACAATAGTCTGATTTTGTTTATTAAACATCTCTTGCACTAGCCATAGCGTAGCAAGAGGTTTATAGATCATCGATAAACTATAAAATAAGGCTGAATTTTTAGCTTTGATATGAATCGGTAAAATGGGGCTACGGGTTTTTCTAGCTAATTTAAGAAAACTATTTTGCCAAACACCATCGCGTACGCCCTTAGGGGTGATTCTTGATACTTCACCTGCTGGAAAAATGATGATAGCTTCTTCCCGCTCTAAAGAATCTATCATTATTTTGTAAAGATTTTTCAGTTGTTTTTTATCACTCAGGACATCAACTGGAAAAAACACCGACTCCAAGGGTTCCATATGGGTCAATACCCGATTAGCCATAATACGAACATCAGGACGTACTGAGCGTATAAGTTTTATTATTGCTAGTCCATCAAGTGTGCCTATCGGGTGATTGGCAACAATCAGCAAGCGCCCTTCAGATGGAATATTATTAAACGAATTATTGTCGACCTGATAATTGAACTTAAAATAACTCAGTAGTTTATCCAGAAAAGCAAAGCCACGTAGATGTTGATTTTTGCGAATGACCGCATTGAAATCATCTTCGTGTAAGAGTTTTTTGAGTGCTTTGATAGCCAGTGCGTTGTTTTTGCCTAGCTTTAAATCTGGGTAGGTGTCTTGCAATATACGTTCAGCATTGATCATGGCGGTTCCTTATTAACCAAAACTAGGTCGTGGATCAGACTTAGTGTTTTTCAACCTAACTATTTTAGGCGGCAAATATGTCAAGCTCGTGACAGCTAAAAATTGTTTAGCTGATTATAAGAGCCATAATTCAACTTGATTAAAATTGTCACAAGATTGTCATGTATAAAGAAGAAAATGTAGTGATATAAAACTACAATCAATAGTTAATACTTATGACAACACCACAATACCGCACTATTTGGATTTCCGATTTACATATAGGCTCTACGCAATGCCAAGATGAGATTCTGTTAGATTTTCTTAAGCATAATGATAGTGAAAAGCTATATTTAGTCGGTGATATTATTGATTTTTGGGCTTTATCTAAGAAAATGTATTGGCCCTCAAGTCACAACACCATCATACAAAAGTTATTGCGTAAGGCGCGACATGGTACGCAAATCATCTATATTCCTGGCAATCATGATGAAAACTTACGTCAATATGATAATTATGTGTTTGGTGATATTGTCGTTAAACGGTCTGACATTCACACAACGGCTGCTGGACAACGCCTGTTAATTGTTCATGGTGATGAATATGATAATATCGCAAGACATAGTCGTTGGGTGTCATTCCTAGGCAATATTGGTTACGATTGGCTGATTGAAACTAATCGTGCCATTCGTCATTTTCGAAAATTATTGGGCGTGCAATCGCATTTTTCGCTAGCTACTTACGTTAAACTTAAAGTTAAAAATTTTGCGCAGTTTATTTATCATTACGAAGAAACCATTGTACGTACCCTTAAAAGCGAAAAGTTAGATGGTGTGGTTTGTGGGCATATTCATCATGCTGGACTTAAAGAAATCGAAGATTTTTGGTATATCAATACCGGAGATTTTGTCGAAAACTGCACAGCCGTTGTTGAGCATTTTGATGGCAGAATAGAATTGCTACAATGGCGACTAACTGAGTAGGCTTTAGACTAGATCTCTTAAGCCTTGTAACATAAAGTCTCTAATGGCTATCAACTTAAGACGGAGCAGGGTGCAAGGCTTACGAGGCTTTGAAAGTATTCTTTTAATTTCCCCTTTTTAACGAAGAGGGGTTAGGGTAGATTTGAACTTTTAAAAACAATCATTAAATCGATTGCAATCTACAGGGTCGATCGTAATGTAGGGACAGGTCTCGACCCTGTCCCTACGATGAAAAATGTCCCGATGGGGAAGCTAAAATCACAATAATTTCACAGCCTCCTATGTAGGGGCGAATTCATTTGCCAAATAACGGTGCTGGTCAGGGTTTGCAACCTCGATCGAAACGTTTGGATGCTTTAATAGCTTTCTAAGCATTAAACCTTAGGAGCAAGTTGCAAACCCTGTCCCGCTTGTGGAAAGCCATGCAGCCTTGCCGTTGCAAATTAGTTTTTTCAGAGAAAAACCAACCCCATAACAACGGCTCTAAACATAAAATAATCCATTTTTGTTCCTTAATGAAAGCACTAAACATAAAACAATCCATTTTTGTTTTCTAACGAGAGCGCTAAATATAAAACAATTCGTTTTTGTTCTCTAACGAGAGCACTAAATATAAAACAATCCGTTTTTGTTCTCTAACGAGAGCACTAAATATAAAACAATCCGTTTTTGTTCTCTAACGAGAGCGCTAAATATAAAACAATCCGTTTTTGTTCTCTAACGAGAGCGCTAAATACACGGCCGTACGGGGGTTCAACTTGTAGGGTGGATTCACGATAGAGACTGTGAAAGTATTATGACTTTAGCTTCCCCCTTTGTAAAAGGGGGATCGAGGGGGATTTTTTAAATCATAGACTACTGATATTTAATAATAATTTTTTAATAGAACAAATCTCCCCTAACCCCTCTTTGCTAAAGAGGGGAATAAAAAGAATACTTTCACTGTCTCGACAGCGGAATCCCAGCATTAAGCCAGGGTTCTTCTAAATGCAGGCAATGGCATTCAAGAGTCGTCATTGTCGTGCATGAATGCCTGACCTACAACTGTCCCGTGTTAAGTGGGTAGCCCTTAAATGACGCTGCTTTTACTTGTGTAGATACCTATAACTAAAGAGGGGAAATAAAAAGAATACTTTCACAGTCTCGATAGCAATCCACCACAAACAGAGCAATAAACTGACCTTCACTTGTTAAGCTTCCTTGTGAGGTTTTTTGGTTCGATTGTTTTTGATCTTGCTCAAGGCTAGTATGCTTTGTTAAAGAAGGGAACTGAATAATTACAATAAAACACTTAAATCAGCCATATCTCACTATGTCAATCTTCCGCTTTCAGCAGTTTTCAGTAATCCAGAAGCAATCAGCCATGAAAGTCTGTACGGATGCGGTGCTATTTGGTGCTATGGAACCCCTTAATAAGGGTGATCGGGTTTTGGATATTGGCGCAGGGACAGGGGTACTGTCGTTAATGGCCGCGCAATTGGGAGCAGAGCAAGTGACGGCGGTAGAATTAACTCAACCCAGCTATGAAGAAGCGAAGCTGAATTTTGGCAATAGTCCTTGGGCCGATCGTCTTGAGGCCGTGCATCAAGATATTCAAGGTTTTGCTATTTCAATTGGTCATCAATATGATCTTGTTATTTGTAATCCGCCCTTTTTTGAGAATCACAGCAAGACGACAGATACACTTAGAAAAGTCGCGAGGCATAACGATGAATTGTCTTTTGCTGATTTAATTAAAAGTGTAGATCAATTACTGTCCAGTCAGGGCTTGTTTTACCTGTTACTACCCGTGCATGCGGTTGAAAAATTTGTTGAGGCCGCATTAGTGGCGGGTTTTTATTTAAGCAAGCAAACAGATTTCCGTGGCTATAAACATAATAACGCCAAAGTGTCTGCCCTGACTTTTAGTCGCACAGCCGTTGTTTTCTCTAGGACATTAATGACTATTTACCAATCCCATCGGGTGTATTCGCAAGACAGCGAACATTACCTGTCAGCTTTTCTGTTGCGATTTTCTTCATAGCCAATAGCAGGTAGTCTTGATTAAACGCAGAGAAATCGAGGGTGGGCTCAATCCGAAATGTTTTAGCTTGCTTCTAAGCTAAGCAACTCCATCAAGCTATGAATAAACTCGAGCTTCTGTTCGGTGTTTTCAAATGGCTGAATAAATCTGAGCTTATCAACGCCATCAAACTTATAGCGTTGAGCTTGAGTTTGTATCAAGTTAATTAATTGAATGGTATTAATATGTGGCTCTGCACTAAAGATAATACGGCCACCGCCGGCATTGGCTTCTATTTTCCGTATACCTAGTTTTTCGGCTTGCTGCTTTAGCTCTGTCACGCTAAATAAGGTTTTAACAGCGTCTGGCAATAAACCAAAGCGATCGATCATTTCAACTTGTAACTCACGTAAGTCAGCTGGCGTTTGGGTATTAGAAATGCGTTTGTACAGCACTAAACGCGCATGTATATCGGGCAGATAATCTTCTGGAATTAAGGCGGCGGTTTGTAAATCAACTTCTGCGCCTCTATCCATAGGCGTATCGAGTTCGGGTTGTTTGCCTGATTTTAAGGCATTAACTGCACGCTCTAGGAGTTCGCTATATAAAGTAAAGCCAATTTCTTGAATCTGACCGCTTTGATCATCACCTAGTAATTCACCGGCACCACGAATTTCCATATCATTAGAAGACAGCATAAAGCCCGCACCTAAATCCCCAGAGCTTTCCACCGCTTGCAAGCGCTTAAGAGCATCTTTACTCATCACAGACTTAGGCGGCACAATGAAATAAGCATAAGCTCGATGATGCGACCGACCGACTCGTCCTCGCAATTGATGCAATTGAGCTAGACCTAATTTATCGGCTCTATCAATAATAATGGTATTGGCGCTAGGTATGTCGATACCGCTTTCGATAATGGTGGTACACAATAATAAATTAAAGCGCTGATGATAAAAGTCCAACATGATGCGCTCTAGCTCACGTTCTGGCATTTGACCGTGGGCAATTTCAATACGCGCTTCGGGTATTAAAGCCTCTAATTGCAAGGCCATTTTTTCCATGCTTTTAACATCGTTATGCAGAAAAAATACTTGGCCACCGCGCTTAATCTCACGCAAACAGGCTTCTTTAACTTGTGCGTCTATCCATTCAGTAATAAACGTTTTAATAGCATGACGATTAGGCGGTGGGCTTGCAATAATAGAAATATCTCTTAAACCTGACATAGCCATATTTAAGGTGCGTGGTATCGGCGTTGCTGTCAATGTGAGCATATCCAGTTCACTGCGCATTTTTTTAAAATGCTCTTTTTGGCGCACACCAAAACGATGTTCTTCATCAATGATCACCAAACCCAAGGCTTTAAATTTAAGCTCTTTAGATAATAAGGTGTGGGTACCAATGACGATATCAACTTTGCCATTAGCCAAATCCGCAGCAATTTCTTTTAGCTGTTTGGGGGTAACAAAACGCGACATTACTTCTATGCGGAACGGCCAATCGGCAAAACGATCTCGGAAGTTTTGATAATGTTGTTGTGCTAGTAAAGTAGTGGGTACTAATACTGCGACTTGCTTACCACTTTGTACGGCAATAAAGGCAGCGCGCATAGACACTTCGGTTTTACCAAAGCCAACATCACCACAGATGACTCTGTCCATCGGTTGGGGACTGGCCATATCTTCTAAGATCGCTTCAATCGCCGAATACTGGTCGGGTGTTTCTTCAAAGGGAAAGGCATCAGCAAACACTTGATAATCAAGGCTTTCGATATCAAAAGCGTGACCTTGCTTAACAGCTCTTTTGGCATGGATTTCTAATAACTCAGCTGCAACATCACGAATTCTAGCAATTGCCTTGCTTTTAAGTTTGCCCCACTGATCTCCGCCCAGTTTATGTAGTGGCGCACTATCAGGATCCATGCCTGTATAGCGACCTATTAAATGTAATGAAGATACGGGTACATAAAGTTTGTCGTGGTTTGCATATTCCAAGGACAAAAATTCTGAGGCGATACCGCCTATTTGCAAAGTTTGTAAACCCAAATAACGACCTACGCCATGTTCTTGGTGGACGACTGGCGAACCTATGGAGAGCTCATTAAGATTATTAACAATGTTTTCTAGTTCACGTGCAGCCGATTGTCTCCGTCTGCGGCGTTGCTGGACTTTTTCACCAGACAACTGGCTTTCGGTAATAATAGCGATCGCAGGATTGCTTAGCCATAAGCCAAAGGCCATAGGCGCGACTAAAATACAAGGTGAGAGTTCCGATTTTAAAAAGGCCGGCCAGCTATCCACTTGTTTGACGCTAATCTTATAAGATCGGAGCTTTTCAATCAGAGCTTCTCTACGACCTGCTGATTCAGCAACAAACAAAATCTTGCCATCAAAGTTCGCTATAAACTGTTTTAATGCTTGAGCGGGTTGATTAAGTTTGCCATCAATAATCAATTCTGATGGAACGTGGCAAGCAAAGTTAACGCTTAGGCTATTAGTTGCATCTGCTAGCTTAGCATCCTTCAATTCTATGCTAGCTTCTGGATTATCTAGGCTAATCTGAGCAAATGATTCCATACCGACTGCTAAATCTTCAGCTGATAAGAATAAGTGCTCAGGCTTTAATAACGGTCTGTTGACATCATATTTACGCTGCAAATAACGCTCTTCAGCTTCCGCATAAAAAGCGACTGCCGTTGTATTAAAATTCGTTGGCGATACCACGATAGCTGTTGAAGGTAAATAATCAAATAAGGTCGCTGTTTGCTCTACAAAAAGTGGCAAATAATATTCTATGCCACTAGGAGTAATGCCTTTGCTGACATCAACATATAAGCTATTTTTGGGTGAAACTTCGGGGAAATAACTGCGAAAAGCTTGACGAAAAAGCTTGATCGACTCATCAGTCAAAGGAAACTCACGGGCTGGGAATAATTGAATAGCGTCAATTTTTTCTAAGGAGCGTTGGGTTTCTGGATCAAAAGTACGTATAGATTCAATTTCTTCATCAAACAACTCAATACGAAATGGGACTTTACTTCCCATAGGAAACAAATCAACAATCGCACCTCTTACCGCAAATTCAGCATGTTGATAAACTTGTGATACACACTGATAACCCACGCTTTCTAACTTAATGCGATTAAGCTCTAAGTTGAAATTATCACCAACTTTAATGGCAAAACTATTCGCTAAAACATGTTCTCTAGGTGCAAGTCTGTGCATTAAAGTCGTCACTGAAACCACTAAAGCGCCACGCTTAATCTGCGGCAATAAGGCCAATGTTTTTAGACGTTCTGAAATAATTTCTGGCAAAGGTGAGAACACATCGTAAGGCAACGTTTCCCAATCAGGAAAATGCAAAATGGTAAGTTCATCTTTTAAGAAGAACGCTAACTCATGCTCCAGTCGCAAAGCCGTTTGATTGTCCGGGGTAACAATAACAAATAAATGGTCTTCATTATTAATGGCATTGGCCAGAACCAAGGAGTCGCTGCATCCAGCTAAGCCAGTCCATAATACAGTCGTTTCTTTTGAGGGAGGAATTTTTGGGGAAAAAATCGGTGAATTAGCCATTACAATTTAAGTGTTCAAGATGAAATCCGTAGTTACAGTCATGATAAACTTCACGCTACAACCTTTATATTAACGATCGAGACCTTATCTGATGCCCGAACTACCCGAAGTTGAAACCACTTGTCGTGGTATTGCACCCCATATTGTCGGTCAAACTATCAAACAGCTTATAATTCGTCAACCTCAATTACGCTGGCCGGTACCAGAAACACTTAATAAAGTTTTATCAGGCCTAGAAATACGTTCGGTAACTAGGCGAGCTAAGTATTTATTATTTACTACCGATGCTGGCACGATGTTGATACATTTAGGCATGTCGGGCAGTTTAAGGATTATGTCAGCAGGACAAGTTCATGGCAAACATGATCATATTGATTTTATTTTCAATAATGGCACGGTGTTACGCTTTAATGATACTCGTCGCTTTGGTGCCGTATTGTGGACAGATGCACCGGTAGAAAATCATCCGCTACTTAAAGACTTAGGGCCAGAACCTTTGTTGGAAGAATTTAATGGTGAGCTACTTTTCAAACGTGCCAACAATCGAAAGGTACCCGTCAAGTCGTTTATTATGGATAGCCATGTCGTCGTTGGCATAGGTAATATCTATGCCAATGAAGCTTTATTCATGGCAGGCATATTGCCCTCACGACAAGCTGGCAGCATTTCTTTAGTTAGCTATGAAAAGTTAGTGGAATGTGTTCGAATTATTTTAGAACGCTCTATTACTCAAGGCGGCACCACGCTGCGAGATTTTGTTAATGAAGCCGGAAAACCGGGCTATTTCAAACAACAACTCAATGTTTATGGTCGTGCCAATCAGCCTTGTATTAATTGTTTAGAACCCTTAACAGAAATTAGAATGGCTAATCGAACCACGGTATTTTGTAAGACTTGTCAGCACTAAAAACTAATGGATTCTTTTGTGGGAGCGGCTAAAGCCGCTCCCACAAATTGCTATTGCAGAATAAACTTAAGACCTATGAGCATTAAAATAGAAGCCAAAATAGGACGTAAGAATCTTTCTGGAATCTTTGCGCTTAAGTGACTGCCTATCCAGATGCCGGGCAAAGAACCCATCAATAAACTGCCCAATAAGACCAAATCTACATTACCTAAACTAAGATGGCCAATTCCCGCCACTGCCGTTAAGGGGATGGCATGTGCTAAATCGGTACCGACAATTTTCAGCGTGCTCATTTTAGGATAAAGAAACAACAAGGCAACCGTACCCAAAGCACCTGCACCGACTGAAGATAGTGTGACTAATACACCCAGTACAGCACCTATTAAAATAGTAACGGGTATTTGTAAGCGCTTAAAACGTGCCGCATTCTCGAGTGTAGTCTGTTGATCATCAATCACAGATGCATTCGCCGCTCTTTTAATGAGTACGCTACGTACTAATAAAGAACAGGCTGTTAAAACCAGTGCAATCCCCAGTGTAAAGGTAATCGTTCCTGTAATTTCTTGCCCTACCGACATCAGGTATTTCAGTACTAATAGGGTCGCTACAGCAAAAGGTAAACTACCCAACGCTAGCCAGCCCACAATTTTCCAATCTACTGAACCATGTTTGCCATGATGCACCCAAACGCCACCCGTTTTAGTAATCGCGGCAAACAGTAAATCGGTGCCGACCGCCACTGCTGGTTTAAAACCGAATAAAAACACCAATAAAGGTGTCATTAATGAGCCTCCACCGACACCAGTAACACCCACCAATAAACCCACGGCAAAGCCAGAGAACGTATATGCCAAATTCATTAAAGCTAACCTTCTATTGTCACGCTAAAAAATTTTGGGATTATAACAGCTAACTAGCAAGGCTTTAAATTTAATGCCATCTAAGTAAAATCTAAAAGTCTTAAATCAAGTCACCTGTTAAATTGTTGTTGAAATTGAATAGTATTGGTTACTGTTTTACATTCATTGGGCTTTACATCAATAGCCTATATGGTAAGCCCATCTTATATTCCTATTAGGAAAGACCATGAAAACGGTAAATGTCAGCGGTTTAAAAAACAACCCTAGTGAAGCATTTCAAATGGCTAACACTGACTTAGTGTTGGTGATAAATAGAAACCAACCTGACGCTTTAATGGTTGGGCTTAAATCATCAAAAATAATTGATATGCCAGGCGTCCGTATAGCCTTAGCAACAGCTTTATTTAAAGAAGGTGACTATCCCTAGCACGCGCAGCTAAACTAGCTAATGTGCCCTTGGCTAATTTTATATCGCATATATCAAGGCTAGGTGTGCCGGTTATTAATCAAACAGAAGAAGACGTAAAGCAGGATTTAGACACATAGGATCAATGGTTAAAGGAAGCGTAAGGCTTTATGGAACGAATAGTTATTATTGATTCCAGCTCAGATTTGAGGGTATCAATAAATGACATAACAATTATTTGTTTAGATACCTATGCTTATGTGGCACCACTTAGTTCCTAGATACTGAAAAGCTAGGGATGGAATTACAAAGCCCACTTGACTTGTGCTGTTCCAGATGTCTTTCTAATCGTGGTTCGCCCCCTATTATTGCTATATCTCCCTATTTATTTTCGGTATTATGGCTGCTTTGTTCCAGACTTAATTCTTATGTCATTTATTGATAACCTCAAACCTGAGCTGGATAAACTCCCTCCTGAATTAGCGCTTACAGTCGCTACGTCTTTAAATCAATGGCTAGAAAAACTTACTGACCTTAAGCTAGATTTTTACCCATCAGCTGAGATAACAGTCTCTATCGTTAAAGTCTGGTGCTCTAGCTTATTTATTGCTGAAAGTTGTATCCGAAGACCTCAATTATTGCTTGAGTTAAGTACTAGCGGTGATTTGTTAAGGCCTTATCCTGATCATCATTTTACTCAGCAATTAGTGCAATTACAGTGCACTAACGAAGCCGAGCTTATGCAATCGCTACGACAATTTCGTCAACGTGAAATGATTCGTATCGCTTGGCGTGATTTAGCCGGTTGGGCTCCTTTATCCGAAACCCTGTTGGATGTGTCTTTGTTGGCTGATGCTTGCATACAATATGCATTGGACTTTCTCTATCAAATAGCCTGCGATAAGCGCGGCACACCTTTGTTGTCAGACGGCAGTCCTCAGCAAATTATCGTATTAGGCATGGGTAAGCTCGGCGCTTATGAGCTGAATTATTCTTCTGATATCGATTTGATTTTTGCTTATCCAGAAAACGGTGAATTACCCGACAAAAAAGCAACGAGTTACAGTGAGTTCTTTACGCGCTTGTGTCAAAGTCTGGTTAAAGTGCTGGATGAAATGACCGCTGATGGTTTTGTGTTTCGTACTGACATACGCTTAAGACCTTTTGGTGATAGTGGGCCTATCATCATGAGTTTTGAAGGCATGGAAAACTATTACCAAACTCAAGCACGAGAATGGGAGCGTTACGCCATGATTAAAGCGCGTCAAGTCGCAGGCGACTTTAATACTGGTAAACACTTAATGGCCATGCTAAATGCCTTTGTTTATCGCCGTTATTTGGATTATGGCGCTTTTGAAGAGTTACGTTCTTTAAAGTCACAGATTAGCCAAGAGTTAAAACGAAAAGATCGCTGCGATAATATAAAGCTAGGTCCTGGAGGGATTCGTGAAGTTGAGTTTATAGGCCAAGCCTTCCAATTAATTCGAGGCGGCAAAGAAAAGACCTTACAAACACGCGGCATCTTGGAGGTATTGCAGCGATTGGGCGAGCTAAAATTAATAGCCCTAAACGATGCAGAACAACTAACAGAGTCCTACTGTTTCCTACGTAGAGTTGAAAACCATATTCAACAATATCAAGATCGACAAACCCATGATTTACCCTCTACTACAAGCTTGCAGCAAATATTAGCTTATTCTTTGGACTATACCGATTGGACTAGCTTTAAAACGCGCTTGGATAAAGTAAGGGCGCAGGTACAAGAAATATTTGATCAGGTTTTTTCTTTGTCTAAGCAAGAAGCAGCAGAGCAGCATAGTCTACAAATATGGAGACATGCTGCAGACGATCAGCAATTACAAAATGACTTAAGTGATTATGGTTTTTTGCAAAGTGCAGCTAGCCTAGTCTTGATACAGCAGTTTAAAAACTCTTCAGCCATTCGGCATTTAAGTGCTAAAGGCGCCAAGGTGCTAGATCAATTAATGCCACAGGTCATTGAAGCTATGCAATCGCTAGCTAATCCTGACGAAACCTTAAAGCGCTTGCTGACTTTGTTTGAAGCCGTTGCTGGGCGTAATGTTTATTTATCTTTATTAGCTGAAAACCCTGATGCCTTAGCGCAATTGTTACGTCTGTCATCAGCGAGTCCTTGGATTTGCGACTATTTATCGCGCTATCCACTATTATTTGATGATTTACTCGATTCCCGCAGCCTCTTTGAACCGCTAAAAAAAGCACATCTTGATGAGCAACTGACAAAATTGCTAGCCAATATTGAGATAGATGATTTAGAACAATTCATGATAGTGCTGCGACAATTTAAACACACGCAAGTATTAAGAGTTGCGGCAGCCGATATAATGGGCGCGATTCCGCTGATGGTAGTTAGTGATTATTTGACGACTATCGCAGAAAGTATCGCCTCACAGGTCTTAGCGCGTGCTTGGTTAATACTTGTAAAAAAACATGGTTTGCCGCCTGATATTGTAGAAGAAATGGCAGGATTTGCTGTGATTGGTTTTGGTAAGCTCGGTGGTATCGAGTTAAGTTATGGCTCCGATTTAGATTTAGTGTTTTTATATGACTGCCAAGATGGTAATGCCTTAACTAAGGGCGAACAGCCTATTTCCTGCGCTCAATTCTACGGACGTTTAGGACTAAAAGTCAGGCATATATTAGACACTAAATTATTATCGGGTCTGCTATACGAAGTCGATATGCGTTTACGACCTAATGGTGATTCTGGTTTATTAGTGACGCATATTAATAGTTATGAAGCTTATCTTAAAAATCAAGCTTGGACTTGGGAGCATCAAGCATTAGTCAGAGCACGTTTTATTTGCGGTGATGTGCGTTTACAAACCTTATTTGAGCAAATTCGTACTAGAATCTTGAGTTTACCTAGGGACTTAGGTCAATTAAAAATCGAGGTGCGTGACATGCGTATTAAGATGCGCGAGGCGCTAGCAAGTAAAAAATCGGATCTGTTTGATTTAAAACATAGCAAAGGCGGTATTGCTGATATTGAGTTTATAGTACAATTTGGCATTTTAGCGCGGACTGCAAAAAATAAAGCCTTAACGACCTATACTGATAATGTAAGGTTGCTGGATGGCTTACAAGACGATGGTTTTGTAGCTAAAGCCGATGCAGAAACCTTGAAAAAAGCTTATTGCAGTTATCGGGACATGGGGCATAAGTTGATTTTGCAGGGACAGAAAACGCTGGTCAATGCCTTTGAAGTGCAAGAATTAAGCAGTAAAGTTGGGCTAATCTGGGATGATTTTATGGAATAAGAATATTCCGCTTCGGCATAATCGGTGGATGCGTATTGCTTATCCACCCTATATTAAGTACATAACTAAACAAAATGTTGGAGAATAAATGATGACTATGGACGATAGAGACGGCGTTATTTGGCTGGATGGACAATGGGTTGAATGGCGTGAAGCTAAAGTCCACGTATTAACACATACCTTGCATTATGGTTTAGGTGTGTTTGAGGGTGTCAGAGCCTATCATGCTGAAAAAGGTACCGCTATATTCAGGATGCATGAACATACCGATCGTTTATTCCGTTCTGCACATATTATGAACATGCCTATGCCTTATACCAAGGATGAGATCAATCAGGCCTGTCTTGATGCGGTTGCCAAAAATAATCTGGATAGTGCTTATATTCGCCCTATGTGTTTTTATGGCTCTGAAGGTATGGGCTTACGCGCGGATAATTTAAAAGTTCATGTCATGATCGCCGCTTGGCCTTGGGGTGCTTATCTGGGCGCAGATAGCATCGAACAGGGTATTCGTATTCGAACATCTTCTTATGTTCGCAACCATCACAACAGCACCATGTGTAAAGCAAAAGCCAATGGTAATTACATCAATTCTATATTGGCGCTGCAAGAAGCTTTATCTAATGGTTATGATGAAGCGTTAATGTTGGATCATGAAGGTTTTGCCGCAGAAGGCAGTGCAGAAAATTTGTTTGTGATACGTAACGGTAAAATCTTCACGCCAGAAACCACCTCGGCATTAGAAGGGATTACCCGCGATTCTGTTATCACTATTGCCAAAGAACAAGGTTTTGAAGTGATCGAAAAACGTATTACTCGCGATGAAATATACATCGCTGATGAAGCTTTCTTTACGGGTTCTGCTGCTGAGGTAACACCGATCAGAGAATTGGACAATCGTCAGATTGGTTGTGGCAGTCGTGGTGTTATCACCGAAAAACTACAATCTTTGTATTTTGATTATGTGCATGGACGCAGAGACGATCATGCCGATTGGTTGACTTACGTTAACTAATACTTTGAGTTTAGCACCTAAAATATTAGTCGTCGGCCCATCATGGGCAGGCGACATGGTGATGGCGCAAAGCCTCTTTATCACCTTAAAAAAAGCTCAGCCTGAATGTCAAATTGATGTATTAGCTCCAGCTTGGTCAATTCCCTTGTTAGATAGAATGCCAGAAGTGCATAAAGCGATTACGATGCCGCTATCACATGGTCAATTCGGTTTATTGGATAGAATTAAACTTGGTAAAAGTTTACGTACCAATAACTATCAGCAAGCCATAGTATTACCTAACTCGTGGAAATCGGCGTTAATTCCTTATTTTGCCAATATCCCAGTACGCACCGGTTATATTGGTGAATGTCGCTGGGGCTTATTGAATGATGCCAGAAAGCTTGATAAAGCTTTATTAACCATGACTGTTCAGCGTTTTGTTGCTTTGGGTTTGCCTAATAACTCCAATTGTGTTGGTCGGGTTAGCGATAGCGTAGCCCGACATGTCGAAGCAGAGGATGCAATAAACGTCGGGTTACGCTCCGCTAACCCGACCTACGCATCTGTGCCTGTAGCGCCTGAATATCCAATTCCAAAATTGGTCATTACTCATGATCAGCAACAAGTCGTTATCGATAAATTCAAATTAAACGCCAATTGTGTAGGTCGGGTTAGCGATAGCGTAACCCGACATCTTGATGCAAAAAATCACTCGTCAACAAAGATATTAGCTCTATGCCCAGGAGCCGAATACGGTGCAGCAAAACGCTGGCCGGCAAGCTTTTATGCTGAAGTTGCAGAGCATAAAATAAAGCTAGGCTGGCAAGTTTGGCTGTTTGGTTCTGATAAAGATAAAGACGCCGCTACTGAAATTAACAGCGCAGTCTCAGGTGCATGTTTAGACTTTACAGGGCGTACCTCATTAGACGAAGCTGTTGATTTAATGTCCTTAGTGGATGTAGTCGTTAGCAATGATTCCGGCTTAATGCATGTTGCCGCTGCTTTGGATAAAAAAACCATCGCTATATATGGTTCATCCGATCCAGCATTTACACCACCGTTGAATGCAAAAGCCCAAGTCATTACCTTAAGTTTAGAGTGTTCACCGTGCTTTAAACGCGAATGTCCTTTAGGCCATACTCGCTGCTTAACAGATATAAAGCCGCAACAAGTGCTTGATAGTATTGAACTGAGCTCATGAGAATTGCCATCGTTAAACTCTCGGCATTGGGAGATATCGTACATGCGATGGTGGCCTTGCAATTTATTAAAGCACAAATACCTGATCTACAAATAGACTGGATAGTTGAGCAGCGTTTCGTGGGTGTGTTAGAAAATAATCCTGATATCAATGCTATTTACACTGTTAATTTAAAGTCTTTAAAAACCCATAAGGCGGGTGTTTTTGAGCAAATTAAAGCGCTCCGTAATTACGCAAAAAATAACTATGATTTAGTTATAGATGCACAAGGGCTGCTTAAGTCAGCGATCACTGCTAGGTTATTAGGTAAAGCTGTCGCTGGATTCGACAAAGACTCTATTCGAGAAAAAGCCGCTTCATGGTTTTACACTAAAAAAGTCAACTGCGCTTATGATGCCAACACCATCGATAGAAATGCTTTGGTGCTTAGTCAACCCTTAGGTATCAGCATTACGCCTGAACAGATACTCAACAAAAAACCTTTTTTGTTTTTTAGTAATGCCGATCAATCATTCGATGATTTTTTATCCGCAGATAAACACAATATCGTCTTGGTTATCAGCTCTACGTGGGAAAGCAGAAATTATCCTGCGGAAAAGTTTGTCGCCGTTGCCGAAGCCTTGCAGCAGAATTGCTTGGTGATTTGGGGTAATGAGCAAGAAAAACAAAAGGCTGAGTGGATGGTGACTCAGTCAAATACCATTAAAGTCATGCCTAAGCTGGACTTTAATGCTTTAAAAGCACTGATCGCAAAGGCGGACTTATTGATCGGTAATGATACTGGACCTACCCACATGGCCTGGGCTTTAAACAAACCTTCAATCACTTTGTTTGGCCCTACACCGGTCAGCCGGGTTTACCAAACCGACATCAATAAAGTGCTTAAGTCAGCCTCTATCGTTAATCCCTATAAACTCAATAAACAAGATTATTCGATCAAGGACATAGCAGAGTCTGACATTATTAATCTTGCAAGAGACTTATTGGGCAGCTAACAACTTAAGATAAGATAGCGAGAATAACATTATTGGACGTAGGTTGAGTTAGCGATAGCGTAACCCGACATTGTTTCGTATTATGTCGGGTTACGGCTAGCGCCTAACCCGACCTACAGAAGCACTTTGTCCTAATGTTAGGTTGCTAAGCAATTAGGCTAAATTCCGTAAAGACTTTGATAAGTTTGGATAGCCTTGAGCTGTTCATCGCTGGCTTCCGCTGTTAAATATTCAATGATATTGGCCAAGGTGATAATAGCGATCACCGGCATAGCAAATTGCGCTTCAACTTCTTGTATCGCCGAACAGTCATTAAGTCCCTTTTCTTGTCTATCCAAAGCGATTAAAACCCCAGCAGGGGTAGCATGAGCCTGATTAATGATCTCCACCGATTCTCTAACCGAAGTGCCAGCGGTAATGACGTCATCAAGAATAATAACGTTACCAATAAGCGGAGCACCGACCAAGCTGCCACCTTCGCCATGATCTTTGGCTTCTTTGCGATTAAAGGCAAAAGGAATGTCATCGCCAGTAATTTGAGCATAGGCAATAGACGTTGCACTCACTAAGGGGATACCTTTGTAAGCCGGTCCGTATAAGACATCGGCTTTTATATTGGCTTGTAGTAAAGCTTGTGCATAAAAATGTCCCAACTTACCTAATTGAGCACCGGTATTAAATAAGCCGGTATTAAAGAAGTAAGGACTGGTTCGACCAGACTTTAATTGAAACTCACCAAATTTAAGTACGCCGCAATCGAGTGCGTAGGAAATGAAATCTTTTTGATAATCAAGCATGATGTAAGAACAGGTTAAAGGTTAAGGGTTCAAGGCTAAAGGCTCAAGGCTACATGTCTGTAGGCCGGAATAAGGCTTTTTAAGCGTAAGCGATTGAGCGTTTCCGGCATAGGTACTGTTGCTGTGCTGGAAACGCCACCACTCGCAACGCTAGCATGGTCTTATTCCGGCCTACAGTTTAAAGCATAAACTTTTCAAGTATATTATCCATAAAATTCCAACCTTGCGCAGAACAAAAATAACGGCCGTTTTGATTTATCAGCAAACCTTGTTGCAGACTTTCAGATAATGCCGGTTCTAGCGTGGCAATACTAAGCCCAGTGCTTGCAAAATAGTTTTCTGCTGTAAAACCCTGTTTTAAGCGCAACTGATTCATAATAAATTCTAATGGTAATTCCGCTACGGGAATTGCTGTTGCTCCAGAAAGCTTATGAGTGTCTTGTAAATACTGTTCTGGGCTTTTAGGTTTAACGGTACGAATAATAGCTTGCGGTAAGGTTTGAGTAATCTTACCGTGAGCACCCGCTCCGATACCTAAATAATCGCCAAACTGCCAATAATTAACATTATGCTTACACTGTAAACCTAGCTGACTGTAAGCTGAGACCTCGTACTGTCCATAACCATGATCCGCTAATAATTGTTGCCCGCGCTTTTGGGTATCAAAAATAAGCTCATCATTAGGCAGTTGCGGTGGAAACTTATGGAAATAAGTATTGGGCTCTAAGGTTAATTGATAAAAAGAAATATGAGTCGGCTTTAGGCTAATGGCTATTGCCACATCGGTTTGGCTATCATCAGGGCCAGCGCCTGGCAAGCCGAACATTAAATCTAAATTAAAATTATCAAAGCCCGATTGCTGAGCAATTTCAGCGGCTATAAGCGCTTCTCGACTCGAATGAACTCGACCTAAGCTTGTTAAAAGCACGTCATTAAAACTTTGTATGCCTATCGACAAACGATTAATGCCCAGCGCTCTAAATTCAGCAAACTTATGACTTTCAAAAGTACCTGGATTAGCTTCTAAAGTAATTTCAATATCAGGCTTTAAAGTCAGTTGTTGTTCTATGCCACGTAACAAGCGATTAATAGACTCAGGAGAAAACAGACTTGGTGTGCCACCACCGATAAAAATGCTATTGATGGGGCGAGTAATGGCATAGCGCTGTATATCTTCGGCTAAATCGGTCAGTAAAGCATCGATATAAGCGGCCTCAGGGGTATCAGCTTTAACAGCATGTGAATTAAAATCACAATAAGGACATTTTTTAATGCACCAAGGTATGTGTATATAAAGACTTAGGGGCGGTAAAGGCATTATTTTTGAGTTCTGGCGCGTATCAGCGATAAAATAATAACAATCAGCAGTGCAGCCAAAGAAAACTCTAGCAATATAAAAGCGCCAATTTTAAAGTATGCAAATAGCGGGTGAACAAACCTAACTAACCAGCCGCCAGCTTCATCAGCCAATGCTGAAATGTAAATTAAGCTATTCAACCAAATTTTTAAACGTACCGGAACATCAGTCATCAACATTAAATGCGTTAAGGTCACTATTAACATGCCCATCGCAAATAGATGAAAGTGAGAAACTTCCAGCATGCCTTGGTAACTTCTGGGCGGAATAAAGTTTTCTTCTGAGCCTAAATAATAGCTAATCACAGATTCGGGCATTAAGGTCATGTGATGAAAATACATCAGGCCGTTACTGAGCCACAATAAGACGATATATCCCAAAAACATTAACACCACAGTATTCAGTAATGATTTGCGCTGTTGTTCGCCGGTAACAAAATAACGCATCAATTTTGACCTTTAGTTTTTATCATCACTTGATATATCGCCATGACTTTACGAATACTACTGATGGCTGCTCGAGTACTTAATGTTGCACCACTTATGCCATCAACGCCTTTATTAAAATCCATTTCAGATAGGGGGCGTTTATATAACTTGTCAAACCATGCTTGAGGTGGTTGATATTCTGGTGGTTCATGAAAGGCAAGCGTATAGACTTTACTGAGTTCACCATCAGGGTTCAATACTATCATTAAGGTCTCTGGTTTAGTTCTGACAGTGATTGTTTCAATCGCAGCATAACCTAAAGACTTACCTTGATCTTTGCCGGTATAAAACGTGAATAAACCTGACTCTAGTTTAATTCTAGCACTTTGCTCAATCTGGGCGACTTGTTGTTCATCAGGAAATAATGATAGCAATTCAACTTGCACACCTTTACCAAAGGCCAATTCTATCGCCTCGTTTTTGCTGTAAAAGATTTGAGCAAAACTGGGAGTGATTCCGCTTAGCAATAATAAGAAAAGGACAAGCAGTTTCCCTAGGTTAGTTATTTTCATAGAGTCTCTCGCTTAGAGTTGTAATAAACTTCAAATAAATAAAGGCGTGCAGTTTAACACGGCTATCAGCCTAACAAGGGACAAAACGCTTGTGTAGGTCGGGTTAGATACTAGCCGTAACCCGACCTACAACTGTCTTGTCTTTAGTGATAGCCAATCTTTCGTCTTAAGCTTAACTGCTCTAAGTAAAGTGGGTAGCCCTAAAAAATGAAACCAAAGCCCAGATTGAAGTCATCCGGCAATAGACCTTGCTTTGCAACATAATTGCGATAATCGGCTTTGATGACTACATTAGGAATAGGTTTGTATTGCAAACCCACCTGAAATATTTCCCAGTCTTTACTAAGATCAACAGTATAACCATTCGGTACCTTAGACATCGTATTGAGTCGCTCATAACGGAAGAATGGCGCCAGATATTGTGGCGTGTTTTCCCATAATAGGGGCAAGATATCGTAACCGATCTCTGAATACCAACCATAGTTTTGAGAGCCTATCGTCGTTCCGTTAGCTGCACTAAGAATAGCTGCATCATCTATAAATCCCCAAGAACCTAGAGTACGAAATTCAAGGCTACGATATTTCCATTGCACATGAGTTTCATACAATTGAGTGAAGGCATTAGCCTTTTGCCCAGCAAAGACTTGATTTTGTCCAGAATTACCCACATAAGCCGAACCACCGACAGTAACACCAGGCAACACAGCAGGGTCATAGTCCAAGCGAGCGACATAACCAAAGTTTTCAGCCTTAGCATTACTACCACCACCACGACCTTCACTAATTCCATCTGAGGTAAATTTAGAGGCATCCAAACCATTAACTACATAGGCGGTATAGGTCAGACTCGGCGTAATTGCACCAAATAAACCCGCGCCCATTTCTCGCCAGGTACTTGGGATGATGCGTTGCTCAACTTCGGGACGATGATTGCCGAAGTAAAATAATGGTTCATGAGTCCTGTTGATTAAGCCCATCGGCATCAAGACCAAACCGGCTCGGGCATTAGCCCTAGTGTCCATAAAGAAATCTAGCGAAGCAAATTCGACAGAGACTTCACCTTTTGATTCAGAACCTTCACCGGTCGTCGCATGTTCAAATTCAAGTTCACTGTTAAACAAAATCTTATCCGTGAATTTGTAACCTGCATATAAAACCATGCGTTCCATATCAGCGCTGTCATTACTGCTACCTTTGTCACCCACTTTAGCCGAATAATTACCTTCGCCATAACCGCCAATAGAGAGACCTTTACCTGCACCATAAACTTTCGATGCAGCAGGTCCCATACCATAAGCACTTTTATATTGGGCTTCTTCAGGAATAACCAGATTAGTACGTAATTTTTCGACTTCCTGACTTAAGATGTCAGTTTTGCGCTCCAAACTCTTTACATTGCTAGTAGCGATGTTTGTTTCAGGACTGGCTGTGTTGTTGGTCGCTAGTTTATTTTCAGGATTTTGTACATTATTGACAGTCACCTTGTTTGTTGCCGCATTCATGCTGGCTTTCATTTCGTCTATTTGCTTTTGCTGTGCCTGAATAATTTGCCACATATCTTCCATAGTTTTTGGCTTATCCAACGCTTTAACTGGCACACTTAAAACAATCAGAACTATAAGTAATATTTTATTTACTAATGATTGGCTGTTCATTTATATAACCTCATCTTTTTATGGTTAATATATTCTAGCCTGATAAACACATAAATACAAATGATTCTTATTTACGAGAAGTAGTAGCCTACTTCAGTTAAGGTTTTTGGAAGTATGCGGGAGTGACTTTAGCCACGCACTCTTAGCTAAAGCCACTCCCACTGTAATCGGAACTCAACCAATTGTCGGCAGTGACTAACTTGTTATAACTAAACAAATATTTCACATTTGCCAAAGAAACCTGTATATATACCGAGCTTAGCGCATAAAGGCCGCTTAACTCGCTAAATAAGGCGAACAAGCTATACGGGACAGGGCATTGCGAATAGGGATAATTACAACCCATCAAATTAAAAGTAGGAGTAAGGTTATGTTTGAAATATTTTTTATGTTTACGGTCATTTTTGTAGCTTATGTGGTTTATCACATGTTCAATGAGCAGAAAGAAGCTCCTACCAACTCGAGCAATCCTGTAGTTAAGCCCCTACACGATGTTTCTGCTGTGCTAGCAACCAAACCCGCTGTCGTTCTTGCCCCTAAGACGTCTAATCAAAGTAAAAAACCTGCTGCAGTTAAGGCTAAGACTAAGGTCGTTAAAAAAACGCCCGTTACCACAACAGCCAAAAGTACAGACATTAAAAAAGGTTTACGTGATCCAAAAACTGGCGAGGTAGCAACGACTTATAATAATTATCGTTTTACAAAACGATGGATAAAAGATGCCTTGGTTAGCGAAGGTTTTTTAGAAAAAGTTTATAAGAATAACGAGCTAGAGCCAGAGATTGAAGCCACTATAAAAGCTGCTATTGTTAAGCTAGAAGCCTTAGA
>Ga0214181_1000113_pt1 | contig 21959 bp, 19 predicted proteins | sample TroBogEpilimnion_19_FD_153019 | JGI IMG/M metagenome (GOLD analysis project Ga0214181, IMG submission 153019) | Freshwater microbial communities from Trout Bog Lake, WI - 05NOV2007 epilimnion | ecosystem: Environmental > Aquatic > Freshwater > Lake > Epilimnion/Euphotic zone | place: Trout Bog...
TTTTGTTTGTTGATAAGTGACTAACAGCCCTGTTTTTCATGGTTATTTTATGTAATGAAGATAAAAAATGTGGCATATGACACAGTCATTAAGTGATATGCCTTACTTTTTAATAAAGACTGCCAAAGACAACAAACAATAGCTGTGTACTGTTTACAAATTTCTTTATTATCGATGGCAGTTATGACTGGAATCTAACAGCAATATTAGCAAGTTAGATAAATTGGTATCGCGGCTATTTTTGGAATGTGAGGTGTTAGAGCATCAATCTATTAAAGGCCTTGTAGCTTTTTTAACCGCTCAGCAACTTTCTGCGCATCTAAGGCAGGGTCTACATCGTCATCAATCTGTCTTATGATTAAAGAGGGATCAATAATAAAGGTCCAACGTTTTGCCATATTCAAAACCGGCATTTTTACCCCATAGGCGTCAGTTACCTTTGCGTCTGGATCAGATAATACATTAAAGGTGAGCTTATGTTCCTGATGAAATTTCAGTAATTCTTTTACCTCATCGGTACTAATCCCATAAACGTCTGCATTATTATTTCGAATAACCTGTATTGCGTCGCGAAAGGCACAGGCCTGTTTTGTACAGCCAGGCGTTCCCGCCTTAGGATAAAAATACAGCACTGTCCAGCCGATGTCTTTACGAGCAGCCAAACTAAACTCAGTGCCATCTTGAGCTTTCAATTGGAATTGTGGTGCTGGTTGGCCAACAGCTAAACCGTCTGCATGAACAGCAGAGACAAAAGGCAACCACGACAATAATAGTGCCAGTTGTTTTAAGATAGGATTTTTCTTTTGCATGTTATATCTCTATGTGTGTTGATGAAACGTTATGTTATTTTCTCGACTTTTAAGGAAGTAGTGTAGCTTACAGCTTGATATTGCTTACGTCTATGAAGCTTCACTTCCTAGTTTGTAACAGAGTTATGCCAGCTCCCATAAGCGGACTACCATGCAGTACAAATATCAATACAAAAAAAGCGCTACACCGTTAAGCGTAACGCCGAACCCATACAGAGAGACCTGCTGCAACTGCTTTGATACTCCACTTAACTATCAAAGCAGTAATACTGGGAAAATGTTAGAACTTATAACCCACTTGCATGAAGTAAGTGCGCTGCGCTAAAGGATGATACTGAAACGCTTGAAAACCATTTACGTTATCTATACCCGCCGAGAAATGGCCTTTTCTATCGTTAAAATGATAGGTACTTTTCAAATCGACATATATCGATTGAGTTACCGCACCAACGTAGGTTAACTGTAAATCTTTGTTTTCAGGCGATGTAAACATCGCACTGGTATAACGCGTACCTACTGACATATCCACATCTTTACCATAATGGTAAGTTGTTAAAGTATTCGCTCTAAAATGCGGCATTAGCGGGAACTGATTCCCAACAAAGGCTGTATTCATAGGATTCGCGACTATTGTGGAGTTAAGCAAGGTCGAATTAACCTTAACATCAAAATTTGAGTTATAAACCCGATCAAATTGAGTCGAAAGATCTAAACCATTGGTTTGTGTTTCACCGACCGATGAAAGCAGGGTGCTTAACACATTTGAATTTGGTAGATAAAGATTTTGAGAGAAAATGGCATTCTGGATATTTTCATGGAATAAATTCATGCGCACATAGCCATTGTTGAAATCATATTCAGCCAATAAATTATGATGCGTACCATCTTCAGGCTTTAAGGTTGCATTAGCGATAACTACACTACCATTGGTGGAGCTTGAGTTACCAAATAATTCATCAGCCACTGGATAACGATAAGCTTTTGCTACAGAGTAACGAAACTTCCAATTGCCAGGCTGATAACCTAACGAAAATTTAGGTGCCCAATTATTAGCTGCCCTGTCTTGCGGACTTAAGGAACCCGTCATATTACTAGATTTTTTATAAAGACCATCAGAAGCTGTCCAATGCTCTAAACGCACGCCAGGAGTAGCATCCCAATCCTTTAAGAAGCGCCAGCTCATTTGACTAAATATGGCATTAGTATCGGTAGTACCGCCACTAAGCGAGCTAATAGGGGTCGTTTTACTAATGGCCATAGTAGATGCATTAGTAACATTTTCAGTGGTTTGCGTCAGGTGGGCATGTTGAAACTCATAGCCCGTTGCAAAAGATAGATCTTTACGACCCAAAAACTCATCATTATTAAATTTTGTAGCGCCCTGATACCAACCACTACCCGCCTGAGATTTAATGGTTGCAGCATAACCACCTGCAATACCATTTAGATACATAGGGTCATTTGGGTTATAAGTGCTAGCCTTGGTAGTATCGTTAAGAATATCAAAGTAACTGACATTGGTATTATTATACCAATTGCCAAAAACTCGACCATTCAAGCCCCAGCCTACCGTAAAGGTTTCACGAAGTTGATCCGATTTTCCTTGGCCAGTAGACGCCTGTAAACCATAACCGTTAGCACTATACCCAGCTAATTGCGAACCCCAAACCGTTTGTCCAGCGGCATTAGTTATTAATGACGTTCCTACCTTATTAATTTGTAAGTTTTCGTAGGCCAATAACAGATTGGTGCTTAACTCTGGGGTAATTTCATAACCGCCCTTCCATTTAAACAACTCATCAGTCGTATGGGCAATGCCATCACTACCTGTTTGTATCATAGGCGAGCCCGCAGCAGTGGTAATGGCTCCTCCTGTATAAAGAGGCAATGGATTTAATCCAGCCCTTCCGCCTGTGGTTGCAGGCAATCCAGATGCGCTAAGCCCTGTTGAGATTGTAGGCGACATCGGCTGACCTTCATTTTCCAAATGATTATAAGAAAAATAAGTCGTAAATTTGTCAAACTTATCTGCGTAAGAACCAAAGGTTTTAAAGCCTTGCAGATTAGTGTTAATGCCCGAAGTATTTGTAGGCTGTAACATATAAGTCGCTTCGGTATAAACTTCACGCTTTTGCGGCATCTGCGTGGTGTAATTAAGGACACCGCCCATCGCATTACCACTGTGTTCAGCAGAAAAAGGACCACCGATTACTTCAACTGACTTTATTTCTCCAGAGCCAATTAAGTTAGTACGAGGGGCACCATTATAGGATGACATTAATGGATTCCAGATAGGCATGCCATCCATAAACACCATGACTCGACTGGCGTTGAAATAATTAGAGCCACGCATAGATACTCCTGGATTAGGATCACCTATATAACGTTGGCGAGCATACATACCCGACTCATATTTAATAGCATCTGCCGTCGTCACGGTATTAGAATTTTCGATATCTTCTTTTCTAATTTTTGTAACGGGCGCTGAAATATTAGTGGTGGTTTTTTTGGGGGGCAATGAATATGGCTTTATCATCATCCTTAGTTCCACTCACTTGTATTTCAGGTAAGGTAGCGTCAGCTTTTGTGGGTGCCTGTTTAACTGGATCAGCTGGTGTTGCAGCCATCAAGCCCACACTAGGAAACAGCGTTGCCGTCACGGCGAGTTGTAATACCGTTCGTTTAAAGGGTGTCATGCATTCTCTCTATATTTAATTATAATTATCAACTTAAGTAATAAGTAAAACTACTTAGTAACCCGCCAATAGAGTAAGCACAAAGAATGCCAACTTAAGAATTTCTTAACATTAAAGGCCTCTAGCCTGCTACTGAAAGCCTAAATTAATTAAACTAGGTTGTTTAACCTATTGTGTGCGGCATATGCCACAACTTTAACAAAACAACGACAAGTAAGCGGCCCTGGCTCTAAACTATAGTTCTGCGTCACCTATCGCTGTAGCCATTAAGATTGCGCCCTCACGTCCGATCAAGGTAAAAGCATGGCTTAATTGGCTACCCACTTAAGCCGGGACAAAGCATTTACGTAGATGTTACAGTAGGTTGAGCTAACGGCTCTATCGTTAACCCAACATTGATGCCGAGTAGTGTGAGTTGCGAAAAGCATGCAACCCAACCTACTCCGCTACTTGTCACGTCTTAAGTGGGTAGCCGATAAATTAAACTTCGGCTATCAGTGAATTAAAGTAATTCATCGAATAGAACCCACTCTAGCTCTGAATTCTTTGCCCGGTTTAAAATGAGGCATTAGTCTGGCCGGTATCATTAACGTCTCACCTGTTTTGGGATTATGGCCAAGTCTCGGAGGTCTTTGCTGTACAGTAAAAGAGCCAAAACCCCTAATTTCGATACGTTCACCTTGCTCCAAAGACCTAATCATTTGTTCAAACATTAAATTGACTGCGGCCTCTACCTCTAGTTTGGATAAAAACGTTAGCTTTTCAGATAAATTTTGTATTAACTCTGATTTAATCATGCATACTCGCGCGTAAAGACTTTCCCAGCTTAGCCATTATTATGGCCACCTGGGTTAGTTATAATAAGATTGGGTGCGTGCGCCATCAACAGAACAACAATCCGTTAAAACTGACACCATCAGCATTTACTAAGCAAATAAGAGGCCAATTAACGCCAACCATCAAATAGCAAGACTTAGCGTCACAAGAGCCGAAGTGAAATACTTGTAATTATTCAGCCCCCTCTATAAAGCACTGCCCACAGTTAAGTTGGAGTAAAACAGCTTCAGCTGTTTTAAAAGCACGTCATTCCGACATGAGCTGCCAGAATCTAGGCCACATGGATTGTAAACCCAACCATGGACACTACCCTCCACGGCAAGGCCATCTGAGTAGCTTTGTTCTTTACTCATGCTTTGCATTAGTTAGAAAACGGTTTGCACATTGATTAATTCATTACATCCTTGTAAGCTTACGCCTTTGTAAGACTAGTGGCTGTGGCATCATGGGTAGTAAGTTAGTCGTTGTATCGTTATTGTTGGCGTTAGCTTTGAGTGGATGTTCCTATTTTTCTCACAAAGACCCAGCTCCACAGCAAGTAGCGACTCCTGCACCAACTCTAGTAGAGCAGAAAATACTTCCCATGTCGTGTGATGAGCATTGCTCTAAGCATAGTGGCATTAAGAAAAAGTTCTGCCTAAAAAAATGCGAGCACAAAAAGAAAAGAGTCGAAAGAAAAGCCTTAATAGAAGCCTGTGAGGTTAAACAAGGCAATTGGTGGTCAAGAATTTTTCAATCTAAAAAAGATAACTCGTGTATTGAATGCTGTGAGCTTTGATTTTCTTTAAGCCAGCCTAAACTTAATACTAATCGTTGCAAAAGTTTTTGCAGTTACCTTTGTAGCGCTGATATTGAGTTTGTAAATGTAGCTCCGATTGCTGGGATTCGTACCTCATCCCAGCCTACATTAAACGTAGGCTGGGATGTAGCGAAAGCGGAATCCCAGCAATCGGAACGTTGGAGCGATTAGGTTGAGGCGAAAACTTATGAAACGATTAATACTTACCTTAAACGTCATGATATCGCTATCAATGACTCACTGAACTGGCCACATGTTCATTGGTTTTTACTACATGAGCGTCACCAAATAACGTGTAAATAGCTTTACAGCCTTCACAACAAAAAATCTTTTTACTATCCATGTAGTCCATCTTAAACCCAGTCACCTTGACTTCTAAACCACAATATTCCACAACATACCATTCTAAATAATATCTTCTAATCACCGAAGCATCTGCGATACTTTACCTTAACGCCATGTATTATATAGGAAATTAAGAGAACATTCAACGCCTGTGCTTACCGCCAAAATAGTAGCCAGCTATGGCAGTAGCCACAAACAAAGACAAAATCACCCACGGAAAAACCGTATCTGCAACACTCATCGCACTCACCTCATTAAGTTTTAGTCACTAGGAAAGCTAGCCGCAGCAAGCTTATTTGTTTCTGTTGAGGAGCTCATATCATTGCCATCACAGGCACTTAAAATAATAATTATAATCAGTAACAAAAGTTTTTTCATAACATGTTCCTTTATTTCGCGAATTAAACATTTCAACTTTCATCGTTCCTAGGCTCTGCGCTCATCGTTATACACATCCATAGTCGCGTAAGGTGGATAGTTATGTAGGGTGGATAAGCAGCGCGCATCCACCGTTTATATCGACAAATGGTGGGCAAACGATAAAGCTGTTTGCCCACCCTACACCTCTCAGCGTTTTAAAATAGCTGTAGCTCTTTTACTCCAGTTAAGCAATTTATCAAGTACACCTTGCAAGTAGCCTTTACGAAGCTTTGATTTTTTGTTACAGCACTATTAATCATACTTTGCAGGATCAGCATGTCTTGGGTTAGTCAAAAATGACTGATCAGTTAATGATTCCAGAAAAGCCAGTAAATCATCAACCTCTGCATCAGTAATCTTAAAGCCATCAATTAAAGGATCGCGAAGTGGACTGGGTGCTTGTCCATCACTCACCGCCTTACCCTTTACAGCATAGTGCTTCACTATAACGTCTCGCAAACTGCTAATAGAACCATCATGCATATAAGGCCCAGTAACCGCTATATTACGCAAGGTCGGTGAGCGAAACTTACCCTCATCAGCAACATCGCCTGTAATAGCACGTATGCCGGCATTATCAGCAGGATAGGCACCTTTACCATCTAAATTATAAAGCCCAGTATTATGAAAGCCGATCTCAGGATAAGCTAAACGCTTATGCTGAACACTATCGGTAAAATTAAAACCACCATGACAATGAGAGCATTCCAACTCATCACCAAAAAACAAGTCTTCACCTCGTTTTGCCGCAGCAGAAATAGCCTGGGGCTTGCCGCCATATTTGTATTGATCATAAGGCGAATTAAACGACAATAAACTACGTTCGAAACTGGCAATCGCTTTGGAAATAGTTGACATGGATATAGCTACTTTTTCTGTAGGGAAGGTTTTTTTAAATAAGGCTGGATAATGAGCATCCGCTTGTAAGCGCTGAAATAACAAAGCTTCTTGGCCTTCTAGCCCTAATTCAATGGGATCAGTACCAAATAACGGTACTAATAATTGCGCCTCTAGCTGTTTTTGATTAGGATTCGCCCACGTCAACACCGGCAAATAAACCAAATTAACTAAAGACATCGCATTACGCACGCCTAACTCATCATTCACACCTAGAGACAAGGCCTTACCATCAGTAAAGCCTTTTTCTTGGATATGGCAACTCGCGCAAGCCATCTTATTATTAGCCGATAAGCGCAGATCATAAAACAACTGTCGTCCTAATTCGACCTTATCAGCCGTCATAGGATTATCATTAGGCACTACCGGTACAGGTACCCAATCCGGTTTTTGCCAATGATACGCTTGCACCTGAACTGCACCCATCAGCCCAGGCGTGATACAAAGTAAAAACAACAACCTTATATAGATGCTAAAACGCACGACCTATTTCACTCGCATAAAATCTTGTGGATAAGCAGGTTGATCATTAAACGGCGAGCCAAAGTTAGACATAATACCTTTACAATCGGCATCTTTCGTATCTGACATACAGCCCGCATTAGTAAAGGTGTAATCCACATTAGTGTCTTTTAGCAAGCTAGCAATATCCACCACTATGCTATTTTTATCGCTATTAAAATCATCAAAACTTACCGTGACCCGATTAGGATTAGCACAAGATAGCGCGGGTGTCGTTTTTGAAGGCGACACGCAGTTGGCACTCCCTAAATGCACGGGGAAACCCGCTATCTTTCGCTTTTTCTTACCCATCTTTGCTTTGTCGGCATCATTTTTATCTGTAAGCACTGAAGATTTACTATCAGCATCGGCTATAACAGTCTCTGGGCCATCTTTTTCTTCAGTCTCTACTGGCTTACCATCGGCTGATTTAACTTTTAATTTAGGTAATTCTGGAAAACCCGACGTGGCCATTTCTAAGCGTAAAAATTTATAACCTGCCCGCCAAGCCCAGAACATGCTCGTCACATTAAGCGGTGCCGGTGCGGTGGTTGCATCACCATGATTCAATTTAGCTGGCACGCCTAAAATAAAGCGCAAACCTTTGTAATGCTTATTAGGCACAGTGCCGACTACAGCGGTATTTAAACCACTATTACCATTTACACAAGGACCACTGCCATTTTCGAAATCCAGCAGCGCCGTATTTTGGTATTGCCAAACACCCTCTTGTTTTAGTTTAATTGGCGTGGCATTGCCTTTGTCATCAAGTAATTCGATGTCAGAAACATACATTCTAAAATCAGCAGGCGTAATACGCGATTTAGAAAGACCTATGCCTTGATAACTTTGTCCACAAGCAAATGGCTGATCAGCTACCACCGCCTCAAAATTAACGCTTATATTTTTTTCTTTAGTGATAGCAACAGCAGTCAATGGAGACAGCATAGCCATTGCCATCAATAAACTAGCCCGACTGTTTGATTTTGAAATACTCAACATAATGAATTCACTCGATAAGGGAAAAATGTAGCAAGTTTAAGTGCTTTTTATCGTTCCCACGCTCCGCGTCACGGCCCACAGTCTCTGAAGCTATTGCACTCCAAATATTTACTATTTTCCATTAACTATGGATAGTGGGAGTGGCTTTAGCCTCGATTATCGTGGCTAAAGCCACTCCCACAATTCTACAAAAAATCTTAACTGTGGGCAGTGACGCGTAACGTGGGAACGATAGCTAAAATAACGCTGGCGACCCTATTATCGCCAGCGCTTAACTTAACTAAAAGCTATAAGTCACATCACCGTAAAAAGTACGGCCTGGCATTTGGTAAAAAGCAAAATAATTTCTATCTAATAAATTATTCACTGCAAAGCTTAGGCCCACATGCTTAGTCGCTTGAAATTTAACCCTAGTGTCCAGCATAAAATAAGGATCATAAGTGCCATACACCCCATTAAGTGTGTCGTAATTATCAGCATTAGAATAGGCTTTAGCGACATAGCGACCCACCATGCCACCCGACCATTGTCCATAATTAACATCCACACCACTGGTAAACATCGTTCTAGGTGTTTGAGTAATTTGCTTGCCAACACTTATTGGATCAGCGTTGTTAGCAGTAATTTTTGAGTCAGTAAAGGTATAGGTGCCGGTATAATGCAACCAATCCCAATAGAGTCTTTGCTTTAACTTCACTTCAACACCTTGGACTTCGGCAGCACCGGCATTTGTTACTTGCTGTAATATTGGAGACAGGGTTTGGGTATAAATTAAATTACTTAAATAATGCTGATAATAACTAGCTGCGAGGGTAGTGCCTTCAATCGGCTTCATTTCGCCACCAAACTCAAAGCTAAACATAGTCTCAGGTTTTAAACTAGGATCAGCTTGCTTAATCACTGGTGTAGCGACACCGTTATAAACGATAGAGTTTGAGACCGAAGTTGAATAAAGATCCAACATTGTGGGTGGACGAAATGCCCAACCAGTCGATGCAAACAATTTATAGCCATTCGCCGGCAACCAAGTTAAAGCAAATTTCGGATTAAACTGACCCTGACCTCGATTGTTATAAGTTTTGCTATAGGCGGGTGAGGTTTGCATATAACTACCATCGGTACTCCAATCATCATAGCGACCACCCAAGGTAGCTATCAAATTCTTTCTTAGATAAAGCTCATCTTGAATATAGCCCGATAATACCGTGGATTGCCCTGTACCCAATTGGGTAATCTGCGTTAAGGTGCTAGGATTAGTCCAATTACTGAGGCTCGCTTTTTGCGCCGCATCTAAGACATTTTGATTAAAGCCAAAACCGGTAGTGACATAGTTACGGTCTTTCCAAAACAGTGGCATACGTAAAGCCAAGTTACCGTCTATTCGATGACTAGGCTGAGACGACAATTGTCCAATACCGCCAGACGCAGTATCCGTAGCACTATTAGCATACTGATAATCTGAAGTAGCTTCCATATATTGAAAATCGCCACTTAACTTAGTGTCGTTACCAAAATCATGGCGCAGATGCGAGAAATACCGACGCGTATCATCAATGCTTGGTAATAATTGCAGAAAAGTATTTGGCGCAATAGTGGAGGCCATGCCATTAATATTTACCGCAGTGTTACCTGCTACCGATGGAAAAGCCGCCCCCGTGATACCATTAATTAAATTACTCTTAGCTTCGCTTGCGTTGACTGTCGAGCGGGACCACGCCATACCGACATCGACCTTGGTACGATCAGTCAAATCATAATACAAGCGTAAAGAAGCATTATCTTGTACCCAAGGTCTTGCACCTTTATAACCTAACAAATAACCCGTTGCCGGATTGCCATTGGCATCTGTACCCACGGGAGTAGCACCATAAACGGGAATAGCACTAGCCGCTGCAGCCGTAGTACCGGTAGCAATGACAGGATCACTCGTACCATAACCTGAATTTTCTTGATGGTTGAAGGTTAATGACATACCCAAACCATTAGCAAATTTATCGCGATATTTACCTTTAACATTCCATTGATCAACCGCACCACCACCACCGCCTGAGGTAAAACTGCCCTCACGCTTAGTCGGCTCTTGAGAGATGACGTTAATAACACCACCCATCGCGCTGCTGCCATATAAGGCAGAAAATGGACCTGGGATATATTCCACTTGACGCGCATCATCCATCGTTAAGGTATTCCAATCCACATTATTAGCAGCACCATTATTCACCGGTAAACCATCGACCATAAACAGCGATCGACGAGCATCTGTAATACCATGTATAGAAGCTCCGCCCACACCAGAACCTGGCCACTGAGTACCCATGGCACTACCGCGCATATAAACACCGGGCGCTTCTAATAAGGCATCGCCTATACGTTGAGTCAAGCGGTTTTGAGTATTTAAATCATTAATAACCGTCGCATTCGCTGGAACAAAACTAGTACTCAGCTCTGAACGCGTAGCTGAAACTACGACTTCGTCCAAGGCTTGCGTCGTTTTATCTATGGCCTTATCCGCTGATTTATTCTTGTCCTTGCCTGTAGTCACGGCAGGCACTTGTTCCTCTTGTGTTGATGCTGCTAACACCGCTTCTTCGGCCAGAGTAAGATCAGCACCTGCTAAGCCTATCACCATCACACCCGTCACTAATGCCAATCGTGGCAAGCTATGCCCCTTAGGTTTTTTTATTACTTTTTGACTATGAACACAAGTTCTCATGCGTTGCTTTCTCCTGTTTATTATAAAAGTGGGTCTTACTACATGGCGCTCAAACGAGCGTTATGAATGCGTTTGGCTTTACGCTTTTTTAGCCAATGGATAATGCCGGTAACCAGTAACAGCAAAGGGGCGAAACCCGTTACCAAAACCATTAAACGCCCTGGCGTGCCTAAAATTTCGCCATTGTGTAAAGGCAGTTGCAAATTAATAAACGCATTACCTGCAGCAAAGGTTTTAGGGTCACGAATTTTTACAAACTTACCACTGTACTGATCTAACCAGATCGAAGTGGCACCGCGACTTCGAACTTCATCGACTTGACGGGCGGAGATACGGTAACTATCTTCAGCATTGGCAGGGAAGAATATGCGTTGTACTTGTATGCCAGGGTATGCAGCTTCAACTAAGGCCATTACTACTTCAGGTGTTAGCGTTGTTCCGGTATCCTTTTCTGACTTAACGCCGCCCATCATCGCTGACATGCCAGACATACCATCTAAGGGTGAAAAATAAGCTACCACGGGCTTAAAGACATCGGGTAAATTAAAATAAACACCTGATAAACACACGGCAAACATAACAATCGCTGTGTAAATACCCACCACTTTATGTAGATCAAAATTAAACCGAGTAAAACTAGCGTTGCGCTTAATAACCAAAGCCTGCTTTAATTTACTAAATTTAGGCCACCATAAATAAATACCCGTCATAGTGAGTATGAGAGCCAGTAACGCGGTAATGCCCATAATCAATTTACCATTACTTCCTACTAACAGATTGGCATGTAACCTGATTACGATGTTCATAAAAGAATCATTCCTATCTCTATCACCTAACACCTGCCCGGTGTACGGATTAACCATGACCTCTTGAAAATGATGACTCATACCCTTACTCTCTGTACCTGGTTCCTTGATAGGATATCTAACGATCAAAGCCTCATCTGGCTCTTCAGGTAATTCGATATAAGAAGGTTTAACTTTAATAGGCGAGGCATTATTGGCGGCAGCGATCAAATCCATAATAGGTAAGCGCTGCTGTCCTGGTTCCACTTGCATGGTCTCGGCATTCAACCATTTATCTAAGCTGTGATCGTAAACCAGCAAACTACCCGTTAAACCCGCCAAAGCTAAAAATAGACCTAGCCACAGAGAAATATAAAGATGTAGTTTTAATAGCACCTTACGCAAGGTAATTCGCTTTAGGCCTGACAGTATTCTTGCTGCATGATTACTTGTAGTCGACGTTTTTACCTCGTTATAACGAGGCCGGGTGACTGAAGAAAAAAGATCAATATTGGACATTAGTAGGGCTCCTTTGATTAATATTCATTTAATAAAAACGCAATTAATATGCCAAACTACTTGTAAGCCTTTATTAACGGGGGAGTGTTTACAATGATGGACTTGCGACTGTCTTTATTAATCTTAAAAACTAAGTGATATCATTTATAAACTAAGTTATATAACCTAGTTTAATTAAACAGACTCATTAAATTTATTCGAAGTCGCGTAGGGTGGGCAGCGCTTTTCTGCCTCCACTGTATCGGCATAAGGTGAGCAAACGATAAGGCTGTTTGCCCACCCTACATAACGAACATTGTCTTGATATACAACGCTGGTCGTGGGAACGATAGAAAGCAATAACTAGAACTTATTCACTGCCTGCTTTATCTTTTTTATTTGCGTATTTTTCTTTATGCTCTTTACGTAATGCGTCCATTTTTGTACGCTGCTCAGCCGTTAAGAGTTGTTGTATTTGATCGCGTGACTCATCATGTAACTGCTTGGTTTTTTGCATTTGCTGTTCAAGAATGGCTGCGACTTTAGCTTGCTGTTCTGCATTAAGCTCTAAATTTTTGGTGAACCATTCAGTAGCACCGGCATGTCCTTTCCAAGGATGAGCATTTTCGGCGGCAACCGTCGTTAATGGCATAGTTAAGATCAGTGCAAAACCTAAAAGTAATTTGTACATTTTTTTCCTTTATAGTAAAAGTTTAAGTGTTTACAGCATGTCTGGCTGTTTGGTGAAACGTTGTTGCAATCTCTCAAAAAAAACAGGCGCTATTAATTACGCCCGCTTATGCGGATAAGTGCTTTAAAAGAAACTTGTTTATACTTCCAATCGCGCCGCAGCCATATTCCAATTAAGTAACTTATCTAGCACACCTTGCAAGTAGTCTTTACGAAGATTCTGATAGTCCAGATAATAAGCATGTTCGTAGATATCAACCGTCAACAGCGGTTTCAAGCCGCGCATTTTTGGGTTATCGAGATTATTCAGCGACATTATTTCAAGCTTGCCTTGGTTTTCAACTAACCAAACGTAACCCGAACCGATATGAGCAACGCCAAGATCTCTAAACTTATTTTTAAAGTTTGCGACATCGCCAAAACTTGCCTCAATTAATGTTAGTAATTTCCCACTAGGTTTAGCGTTATCACCGCCATTTGGCATCATACTCGCCCAATAAAACTCGTGATTAATGGCAGATGCAGCGCCATTAAATAACTTACTTAATTCTGGCTTATTAGCCGATAACAACATGATTTCTTCTATCGATTTACTGGCATAAGCTTTATATTCCGGTAACAACAAAGCATCATTTAGACCTTTTAAAGCGCCTAAATGGTGTTTATTGTAATGAAAGCCTACTGTTCTTGCACTAATGACCGGCTCTAAGGCCGCTTCTTGATAAGGCAGAGCGGGGCTAGGAAAAATTGCTGCTGGCGCAACCAGTGCATCTGCCGCGCTTACTAAACCTGAACTAGCTAAGCTAATCGCAACACCGGCAGCACTGGTGGCGGCTAAAAATTTTCTACGTGTCATTTCAGACATACATTCCCCTTTGGGTTAGATTGATAATTAAGCTTGGCTAGGCAAATGATTGGCCAAGCAGTTTGCTTACGGCTAGTTACTAAGTCACTAAAAGACAATACCCATTTTGTATGCAGGTAGATGTTCAGCAGCAGATAAAACTTATAATACTCTTTATCGTAATTGTTCTTATGAGTTAAAGGGTCGATATCATCAGCATAAATTAAGAAATACTAATAACTGCATCGATAATTCTCAGTTAATAGTCATCGAATATAATTGACTCTAGCTCTGAATTCTTTGCCCGGTTTAAAATGTGGCATTAGTCTAGCCGGTATCATTAAGGTCTCACCTGTTTTGGGATTATGTCCAAGTCTCGGAGGCCTTTGATGTAAAGTAAAAGAGCCAAAACCTCTAATTTCAATACGATCACCTTGTTCTAATGACTTAATCATTTGTTCAAAGATCAAATTAACGGATTCCTCTACCTCTTGGTTTGATAAAAACGTCAGCTTTTCAGATAAATTTTGTATTAACTCTGATTTGATCATAAATATTCTCGCGCAAACACCATCCCAGCTTGGCCATTATTATGGCCATCTGGGTTAGTTATAATAAGATGGCTTTGCATGTGCCATCAACATAACAATAATCCGTTAAAACTTACACAATCAACATTTACTTAGAAAATAAGAGGCCAATCTTGACGAAGTTAGGCTTAGCGTAGGAGAAAAACTCATACACACGCTTAAGTAGCCCTGCTTATAAGATGGCTAATATGCTAGCAATGTCTTCATAAACGATGATATTTTTTTTGCTGGAAATAATGTATTCCGCTAACGTTAAAATTGCGCGCCAATTTGCTGGGTCTTTAATGAAGGCAAAGGCTTTTAAAAAGAGTGATACTAATTTTGCTTGGCGTTGCGCTAAAGTTAGTTCAAGACAGTCGATATACTCGTTAATGGTTGCTATATCAGAACGACCTCCATAAAAATGTAGGGCATCCAAATGCACTAAATTAGGGTTGATAGGTTCATCATCTCTCAGAGCGATATAGTTGGCCTCAGACAGCGGCCCTGCTAATAAATTAACGATATCGGCTTCAAAAGCGACTTGATATTGGAATTCTTGCGCTGGCGTGAAATCACTAATCGCTTTAGCAACAGAAGAAGGTAGGGTATGGATCAAGCGGCCATCTTCTATTTTAGTTAGATAGGCGCTAGCGTTTTCATAAGCTCTGTAAGTACATTCTTTGCCTTTATAAGCGTGATTAATGTAGATTTGAAAATAGATAGGCGGCAATTGTTGTTGTTTGTTTCTAATATGAATAGCGGCGGCGTGACCTGCTTCGTGAAAAGCAACTTGCCTAATAAATTCTGCATCATTGGTGATAGGGGGAATATCAATTAAATGGGATCTTTTCATGATTCGCACCAACAGTATAAAAAAAAGATACGGCCAAGAAACTGACCGTATTAAGAGAGGAAGGAAGGTAACTCTAATCCTATAAGAGCAGGAGCACAGAAGAGTTGCAAGCATTCTAATGACAATCAAGAGTCCTGAAAATGTGACATATTGCCGCGCGACACTATGCCGCTATAATTGGCATAGTGATTGCATAAACTATTAGTTTTGTTTGTTGATAAGTGACTAACAGCCCTGTTTTTCATGGTTATTTTATGTAATGAAGATAAAAAATGTGGCATATGACACAGTCATTAAGTGATATGCCTTACTTTTTAATAAAGACTGGCAAAGAACGTAAATAAGTGTCGATTATTGTTTACAAATTTCTTTATTATCGATGGCAGTTATGACTGGAATCTAAGCAAGTATTTATTTATTGTTTGCCCACTTTTTGCTGATAAAAATGGTGAGCGGTGAGCATTGCTTACCTAGCTTTCCATTTCAGCATAATAAAACCTAAATCAATAGTATGGTGTAGGGTGGTTTCGCGTCAACAAACCGCCAATCATCGCACAACGCCGATGACAGCCAGCCTTTGTAGGGTTGATTGCCTATCGGCGAATCCACCCTACAAATAATCCGCCTTACAGTTTTAGGACTTACGGAATTAAGGACTTATCGTATGCAAACCACTTGCCTTTCCTGCCCTCATTCGATTGTCAACCTTTGATAATCTTTGTATCATTAGGCCTTAAGCACCAAGGAGGCAAAACATGCATGTATCACTGACAGATCAACTTGAAAAAATGGTAAAAGCGAAAGTCGCCAGCGGAATGTATAACAACGCCAGTGAAGTTATTCGAGAATCTTTACGTTTTATGGAAACCCATGAAGCATGGATATACCAGATAAAACTGGATAAACTTAGAAGCGAGGTTAACAAAGGAATAAAACATTTAGATAGAGGTGAAAGCGTCGATGGCCGTGCCTTTTTTGAAGAGCTCGATAAGGAATAATTGTTAATGCAGGGATATAGATTATCAAAAGAAGCACAGGATGATTTACAAAATATTAAGAGCTACACACTGATGACTTGGGGTAATAAGCAAACAAAAGCATACCTTTCTGAAATTAAAAGCGGCTTAGAAAATCTAGTCCTTTCCCCAGAACTTGGTAAGTTTCGAAATGAAATTGATGAGAGAGTACGTAGTTTTAATATTAATCGTCATATTATTTTCTACCGTGTCGGCAAAACAGAAATCGAGGTTGCTCGTATTTTACATTGCCGAATGGACGTAACCAGACATGTTAGTGGCTCTTGGTAGCTATGTAAAACAAGCAGTCAATAAGTGTGGTGGGCAGAAAAACACTGTCCACTTGGCTTTCCATTTCAGCATAATAAAACGTAAATCATAGTATGGCGTAGGGTGATTTAGCGCCAGCAAACCGCCGATGACAGCCAGCCGTTTTGCGGTGGATTGCCTAACGGCGAATCCAACCTACAAATAATGCGCCTTACAGCTTTTTATTTTGTAAGATGTGCAAAAATACATTGTCTACTACTAATGGGAAATACGATTGCTCTGTACTAACCTCATGACTTTAATTTATTTTTAGTCATTAACATTTAATAGACTGTCTTTTAGGTATCGAAATACTTGAAAATAAGCAAAAAAACAGGCAGTTTTACAGCGCCAAATTGGCCTTTATCAGCTGACGATTGTACTTTGATGCGACAAATAGGCAGTTTCGTTTAACTCGAATTGGAATCGCTTGCGCCCAATTAGGATTTGATAGCGATGAGTTGCAACTTTGCTCCGCGCGATTTGCAATTTCAGTCATCACTATTGACAGCGATTGATGACTAATTGCTGAAAAATATTTTTCTCGGCGATAATTGGCTAATCAAAGTGCAATCGGAGCTAAACAAATTAGAAGTTTGTCGCTTAAAACCCGAGAATTTATACCTAAATTACATTCCGCTAAGATAAAGTTGTCCTTAAACTGCGTTAAATTCAATCGTTCTTTGTTAAAACACAGCTTATATCTTGACTTATGTCAGCATAGGAATATAGTTAGCCAGCCTCATAAGATATTCGTTATTATCTAGTTATAAAAATATAAACGTTAAACTTAACCTCTACCTGACTCCCCCGTCGAAAACATGTAATAACTCATGATTTCTGTGTAAATCGTAAGCTTACTATGTGTGCTCTATGAAACTAGCTAAACCATGCCGCACGCTGATAGCCCTGTGTTTTTTCATCTTATTGAGGAGTACCTGTATGCAAGCTAAGCTTATTATTAACTTTGATCAGCTGAATGAAGCTGATTTTTTGGCCAAGTCTGGAACTATTGTGACTAGCTTAACGGCCAATATTCATTATCCTGTGCCTTGGATCGTGCAAGTTCCCACGTTAGAGCAATTAACGACAGCCTACACGGATTATGTAGATAGTTATCATGCCGCCATTAATCATGATAGCCTTAAAATAGCCCTGCGTAATAGTGCTAGGCAAGCATTAACTAATCTTTTAAAACGCTTGATTCCTTATCTGGAACTCGTTGCTCAAGGCGATACACATATTCTGGCCACGGCCGGTTATGATCTGCGTAAAGACATCGTTCGTGGAGGTGGTGGCGATATTTTGCCTGCACCTAATGATTTTCGCGTCGCGCATGGTGCAAAAAGTGGCACTTTTGACATTCATATCGCTAAGCTTATAGGCGCAGGTAGTTATGAAGTTCAAATCACAGAATCCGATCCATCCATCGAAGCCAACTGGCGTCACGCGCTGTCATCAACTACTTCAGCTCATATTCTGTTAGAAGGTTTGGTCATTGGGAAAGTCTATTGGGTGCGTGTGCGTGGTATTGGTAGTGCTGGAGCAGGTGTGTGGACTGAGCCAGTAAGTATGGTTGTTGATTGAGGTATTACTTAATTTACAATTTTTTGAGTAGATGCTTTCTGATGTTTGGTTTTTTTGAGGATAAATAGTAGTGATACCTGAAGTGTATCACTCAAGTCCGCTTGGAGAGCATAGGTATCTACACAAATAATTGTTAGCATTCCCACGCGCGAACGATAACATTGTGGTGAAGATCATAGGGGCGTATTGCATACGCCCATTTATTAAAAGTCCAATGTTATAGAGCTTATTTTATAAGGGCGTATGCAATACGCCCCTACGGAGATTTTTATCGTTTCCACGCCGATAAGAAACATGTGTAGATACCTATGGCTTGGAGAGAAGGCGCCACTACTTTAAAATTCTATGCAAATAGTAAAGCAGCAACAAGGGGGAAGTGGGTCTGGGATTAATCATCAAACACAATATTAAAGACTGGGCGAGAGGCTACCTCAAAACGTAACCTCTCAAGCTATTGCAGCTTAGAAAACGAACTTAATTTGTGCTACATAAGTTCTTTGTGGGAAAGGATGGTATATCCAGTAATTTTGGCCATTGATATTATTAATGCCTGCATTCATAGACCATTGTTTGGTCATTTGATAATTCACTTTAGTATCTACAACAAAATAAGCGCTATTACCTACATAAGTAGAGCCATTCGTATCACTGTTGTTTAATTGGCTAAACATCGCGCTACTATAACGACCGCTTACTGAAGTTGTTACCTTTTCTATCGGTGTATAACTTAGCGTAAAGGTTGATCTCCAGGTTGGAATTCTTGGCGTCATCATGCCAGTTGAAGGATTAAAGTTACCCGCATTTGCAGCTAATGCTGATGCATTTTGAGCAGCAGTATTTGTAGCAAACTGCTGAGCAAGTGCAGCGTCACTGGCTGAATTGTTTGTAATAGTAGAATCTGCCCAAGTACCACTCGCATTAAAGTTTAATTTATCAATAAAGACATCATTGGCACTACCTGCTAATTCCAAGCCGTAAGTATTGGTTTCGCCGATATTGTTTACGTAACTGGCGACGGTATTATTGGGTAATAAGGAAACAGTTGAATAAATGGCATTTCTTACACGTTCTTGGAAGAAGCTTAAACGTACTTTGGCTTTGGGAAAAAAGTACTCGCCAGAGACTTCAGAAGAAAAGGCATTTTCTGCTTTTAAGTTAGGATTGCCATTGACGATTGAGGTTACGCCGCCCACAGTGGTGGTATTGGTTTGAAACAACTCACCCGCAGTTGCATAACGATAAGCTTGACCCATAGATACACCAAAACGCATGGTATCTCTCGGTGTCCATGTTAATTTTGCTTTAGGAGAGAAATTAACAGCCTCTTGGTCTTTTTGGTTGATGGTTTGTAATTTAGTTGTGGCATTAGTTCCAGTCGCGGTTGTTACGGTATTTAAACCATCGAAGGCGTTCCAGTCTTCTAAACGACCGCCAGTAGTCAGATTCCATTGCTTACCAAAATCCCATGAGTCTTGCGCCCAATAGGCTTGTGTACGTGTTTTACCTTCAGAATCAGAATAGACATTGACGTTACTGCCTGTTTGCCAGTTTGCAGTATTGTAGACAGGATTAACAAGTTGATAAGAGTCGTTATGAAAGCCAAAGCTGACTTCATGATTGCCATAATAGTTGCCTGGACGCCAAATTCCTTTAGCATCAGCAGTATTCCAGTTTGAACCAGTCAATACAGTAGTGCGTCCAGTTTGGCCTGCAGCCGATGCAGCATTAGCATCGGGTGATTGTGTCGCTGCACGAGAAATATCGTTACCGAGTTCTACTAAACTGCCGTTAAGCTCCCAATCAAATTTACCACCGGTATCTGATTTAATACTCATGCCGTGTGACCACGTAGTTTGTTCTTGTAATGACGGTGCAAAAGCAGCAGCACTTCCACTTAAGTTATTGGCACTTGCAGTGCCACTACTTAAATTAACACCCAGACCATTAATATTAACGGCACCGGCAGTAACTGGGGCGCCATTAGGGTCAGTTAAAAAGCTTTGTACACCAGAGGTAGCGCTATTTTGCCATAGGCCTAAAGTATAAGCCGCGCGGATGGTCGGTGTAATGTCATAAGCAAATTTCCATTTGAAATTATCTTGTTCAGTACGATTTAAAGCGCCAGCACCATAAACATACATAGGGGCGTTAGTGGGGTTTGCGCTTAGTACAGCGCCTGAAACTTTAGTAGCTGATGGAGCGGCTGCCGTACCTCCAGGTATAACTGCAGTACTGAAGGCAATAGGTTGACCATCACTAAGTAAATGACTGTAATCAAAACGAAAAGACAAATCTTTGTATTTGTTACCGACAAAAGTAGAGTATTTTTGGCTGTAAGCCGTACCGGAATCGTTATAGATTGTATAGTCTGAAATACTACCTTGAGTATCTGCACCAAATTCGAATTTAGTTGGCATTTTAGTGGTTAAGTTCAATACGCCACCCATAGCGTTACCGGCATAAGCTGCAGAATAAGGGCCGTATAAGAAATCAGCTCTTTCAATTTCGCCTGGTGAAACAGTATTCCAACGTGGTGAGCCTGTATTGGAATTGTTATTGTTAAGATAAGTTGATAGCAAAACACCGTCAGCATAAATCATGGTGCGAGCGCTAGAGGCAATGCCAGTAGTTCTAGTTGCTAGTGGCTCATTAGTGTCACCGATGTATCGTTGACGTACCATTAAGCTAGGCAAATACTTAACTGAATCTTCTACCGTTAACATGTTGACATTAGCTTCCAGTTCTTTGGCGGTGACGCTTGCAGTGGTATTGGGTAGCTTAAATTTATCCTGTTCTGTTTTGATTTTAGGTTTGGCTGTTGCGTCAGTTTCTCCGCTGACGTTTACAGTAGGTAAAACTTGGTCAGCATCAGTTTTAGTTTTATTGGCTGCTTTTTTGCTAGCAGTCGTATTGTCATCCTTAGGTACTGCTGAAGTTTCGGTATCAGCCATGGCAATCGGAGTTGCTAGCATTAGCAGGCAAATTAAAGCACAGCGTGGATTTAGAGGAAAAGGAGGTTTAATTTGATTCATAGTGTCTCTTAGGGTCTTGTTATTTATGAATGAGTTAGCCTTACGATTATCGTGTTGCTAGTTCTCATTATTAATGCCTTCAAGATAAAGCATTAATAGCTATGGGATATCTTTATGGCAGGTTTGTGTTGTTGTGCCAATGATATCTGTGTTCTATATATGCGATAATCGTGCCAATCTTATCATTCTATGAATAATAGGGTCTTTAGAGCTTTCATGAGCTAGGTGAGAAAAAAAGTGAGGCATATGCCACACTTAGTGCGTTAAATAACACAGTTTAATTAAAGGTGGCTAAGTTGAAGTGAGATGGTTTTGATTGGAAGTTTAGTTTGTTGCTTTTGTTATTATCCAAACTCCTGTATTAAGATCACACTATTATCTATTCTATGGATGAACTATAACATTGTGGTGAAGATTGTAGGGGCGTATTGCATACGCCCTTAAAAACTAAACCTATAACATTGAAGTTTCGATAAATGGGCGTATTGCATACGCCCCTACGATGATAGTTAGCATTTGCACACGCTTCTCGTGGGCATGATTCGTACAAGTAGATGTCGATCGTAATTTAGAGATAGGTCGCGACCTGTTCCTGTGGTGTGTAGTTACCGATAATGCGAACTTATTTGTGTTAGATTACTAGGCGAGTATCAAGCGCTGGGTATGGTTTATGGATTAATTCAGTGAGAGTTTATCAAACGATAGGTAGCATCATTATAGAGTCGAAATGATTTCGATAGATGCGTTATTCGAC
>Ga0214181_1000114_pt1 | contig 21653 bp, 21 predicted proteins | sample TroBogEpilimnion_19_FD_153019 | JGI IMG/M metagenome (GOLD analysis project Ga0214181, IMG submission 153019) | Freshwater microbial communities from Trout Bog Lake, WI - 05NOV2007 epilimnion | ecosystem: Environmental > Aquatic > Freshwater > Lake > Epilimnion/Euphotic zone | place: Trout Bog...
CACCCTCAGGGCGTTGCCAGCTATCGTATAAAAAAGTTTTACCATCGACCATCTCGATGGCTTCGACAATACGAGCTTGCAAGCCTTGTAAGTAGTTAAAAACTGCTTCTGAATTGATTGCCCTAGACTGATTGGAGCTGTTCACTGGATAACTAACCTTTAATGGCGCGATAGCCAATATCGCGGCGGTATTGCGCACCACAAAATTTAATTTCATCTGCTATTTGGTAAGCACGGCTTTGGGCAAATTTAGCAGTTTCACCTAAGGTGGTGACGCAGAGCACTCGTCCACCATTAGTCAATACCTTGCCATCACCGCTTAATGTGGTGCCGGCATGAAATACATACGCATCTTCTAAGTGTTTAGGTAAGCCAACAATTTCATCATTGAGTCTTGGTGTGTCTGGGTAGTTAGCTGCTGCCATTACTACGCCTAGGGCAGTGCGTCTATCCCACTCAGCTTCAGCTTGGTCGAGTGTCCCATCAATAGCATGTTTAACTAAGTCTATCAGGTCTGATTTTAGGCGTAACATAATTGGCTGGGTTTCAGGATCACCCATGCGGCAGTTAAATTCTAAGGTTTTAACATCACCGTTAGGCGATATCATCAAGCCTGCGTATAAAAATCCAGTATAGGGAATGCCATCTTTAGCCATACCCTCAACCGTTGGTCGGATAATTTCACGCATCACTTTTGCATGAATTTCCGGGGTCACAACTGGGGCTGGAGAATAAGCACCCATGCCACCAGTATTAGGACCTTGGTCACCATCAGATAATCTTTTATGATCTTGGCTAGTGGCAAGCGCTAAAATATTTTTCCCATCGACCATCACCATAAAGCTGGCTTCTTCGCCTGTTAAAAACTCCTCAATTACTACACGAGCGCCCGCGCTACCCAATTTATTGTCAGAGAGCATAGCGTCAATGGCTAAATGCGCCTCTTCTTCAATCATGGCCACCACTACGCCTTTTCCAGCGGCTAAGCCGTCGGCTTTAATTACGATGGGTGCACCTTGTTTTTTTACATAAGCATGTGCAAGCGTTGCATCGGTAAAAGTGGCATATGCTGCGGTAGGAATGTGATGGCGTTGCATAAAGGCTTTGGCGTAATCTTTAGAAGATTCCAACTGTGCGGCTGCTTTAGTCGGGCCAAAAATCTGTAACCCCGCTGCACGAAAGGCATCGACCACCCCTTGCGATAACGGCGCTTCAGGACCAACGATAGTTAGTTTAATTTGTTCTGTTTGTGCAAATGCGAGTAGATCAGCCACGCTAGAAATCGGTACATTGATCATATCAGGGTCTAGTGCAGTGCCAGCATTGCCAGGTGCCACATAGACGCGACTTACTTCTTTGTTTTGAGCCACTTTCCAAGCAAAAGCATGCTCACGACCGCCGCTACCAATCACTAATATTTTCATAGCTAAACCTTTAAATTCTTCTAGTAAACGCCGCAGTTATATTCGGCTGACTTAGTGCCTGAAATGGCGAATACCGGTCACTACCATGACCAAGCCATGCCCGTCCGCTGCCGCAATCACATCATCATCACGAATGCTACCGCCTGGGTGAATCACGCAACTGGCACCAGCTTCTGCCAATACATCAATGCCATCACGGAATGGGAAAAATGCGTCAGAAGCAACCACTGAGTCTTTAAGGCTAAGTCCGGAATTTTGGGCTTTAATCACTGCAATTTTAGTGCTATCGACGCGGCTCATTTGCCCTGCACCTACACCCAGAGTCATTTCATTACCGCAGAATACGATAGCGTTGGATTTTACATATTTGGCTACGCGCCAAGCAAATAACATATCGGCCATTTGTTGCGGGGTAGGGTGTTTCTGCGTCACAACTTTTAAATCAGCTGGGCTAATTTCATGGTTATCAGCGGTTTGAATCAGGATGCCTGAACCGACTCGTTTAATATCTTGCGCATTGCGGCCTTGATCAAAAGCTGTTGTGCCGCCTTTAGGTAAGGCAATTTGTAGTACACGTACATTGGCTTTGGCAGTAAAAATTGCTAAAGCTTCTGCGGTGTAATGAGGCGCAATTAGCACTTCTACAAACTGCTTACTAATGGCGTCTGCCGCCTCTTTATCTACCGTTGTATTAAAAGCAATAATGCCACCAAATGCGCTACTAGGATCAGTTTTAAAAGCTTTGCTATAAGCTTCTAGTGCATCTTTACCTAAGGCAACGCCGCAAGGGTTAGCATGCTTAACAATTACGCAGGCATTAGTGTTAAAGCTTTTAACAGTTTCCCAAGCTGCATCAGCATCAGCAATATTGTTATAGCTTAATTCTTTACCTTGCAATTGCTGTGCTGTGACCAGCGAGCCTGGTGCTGGGTGTAAGTCACGATAAAACGCCGCTTGTTGATGCGGATTTTCACCGTAACGCAAATCTTGAAGTTTTACAAAACGCCCATTGTTTTGTGCTGGGAAGTTACTTCGTGAGCCATCAGAATTAAATGAAGATAAATAATCGCTAATTGCACCATCATAATTGCTGATTCGGTTAAATGCGGCTACTGCCAATGTAAATTGAGTGGCTTGGCTCATCGCACCGCCTGTGCTTTGAAGCTCATTAAGCACATCGCTATATTGGCTCGCGTCAGTTAGAACGGCGACATCTTTCCAGTTCTTAGCGGCAGAGCGCACCATTGCTGGACCACCGATGTCGATGTTTTCAATTGCATCCTCCAGTGTGCAATCTGGATTAGATACCGTGGCTTCAAATGGATATAGATTAACCACCACCATGTCGATATTAGGAATATTTGCAGCATGCATTGCTGCTATATGTTCTGGTAAATCGCGGCGACCTAAAATGCCGCCATGAACTTTAGGATGTAGTGTTTTAACGCGACCATCTAACATCTCAGGAAAGCCCGTGTAATCACTAACTTCAATTACCGTAATTTGATTATCTCGAAATAGTTTTGCGGTGCCACCTGTAGAAAGAATTTCTACGCCCAAACTGCTTAATTTTTTTGCAAAATCTATAATGCCGGTTTTGTCAGACACGCTAATGAGCGCGCGTTTAATGGTTGCCATGTCGAAGCTCTTGAAGAAAGTTGATTATTGAATATTGTACTGCTGGAGTTTCTTACGCAGGGTGTTACGATTGATATCTAAAATTTCTGCAGCTTTACTTTGGTTGCCGCCAGCGAATTGCATCACGTATTCAAGTAAGGGTTTTTCTATGCATGTTAATACCATGTCATAAATAGCGTGTGGCGGTTGACCATCTAAGTCCTTGAAATACTCATCTAATGAAGCTTTCACACAGTTAGCTAGGGCACATTTATCCATTAGCAACCTTAAGTACTAAACTGTTCGTTGAGGACATGTCGCTCGCACTATCATCTAATTCGTATTGCAAGCGATGATCGCGACTTTGTAGGTGATCAAAAAATTCGTCAATAGCAGCCAGTTGCAAAGGGATAGTTTGCAATGTGTTCATGTTGTGGCGGAAATTTGCAGAGTCTTTTAGACCCTTGGTGTACCAAGAAATGTGCTTACGAGCCATTCGCATGCCAGTAAGTTCACCATAGAAGTCGTATAAATCATGAAGATGTTCTAGCATCACTGAGCGAATTTCTGACACTTCAGGGGGTGGCATATGTGTGCCGGTTTTAATGAAATACTCAATCTCGCGGAATATCCATGGTCGGCCTTGCGCAGCGCGGCCAATCATAACTGCGTCAGCGCCGGTATAGTCGAGCACAAATTTAGCTTTTTCTGGCGTCGTGATATCACCATTAGCAATCAATGGAATACTAATTGCCTGTTTAACCGAAGCGATGGTGTCATATTCTGCATCGCCTGTATACAAGCAGGCGCGCGTGCGGCCATGCATTGCTAGTGCTTGCACGCCAATATCTTCAGCCATTTTTGCAATTTGCACTGCATTGCGATTGTTTTTATCCCAGCCAGTTCGAATTTTTAAGGTAACTGGAACATCTACGGCGTTCACCACCGCCCGCAGAATTTGCGCTACTAGCGGCTCATCTTTAAGTAATGCTGAGCCTGCCATCACATTGCAAATCTTTTTAGCTGGGCAGCCCATATTAATATCAATAATTTGTGCGCCGTTATCTACATTATGCCTAGCTGCCTCCGCCATCATTGCAGGATCAGAGCCTGCTATTTGTACTGAGATAGGATCAACTTCACCATCATGGTTAGCGCGGCGTAGGGTTTTTTCACTCCCATATAGCAGAGAGTTAGAAGTCACCATTTCAGATACGGCTAAGCCTGCGCCCATTTTTTTACAAAGCTGGCGGAAAGGCCTATCGGTCACTCCTGCCATAGGTGCGACGATTAGATTATTTTTTAAGATGTGTGAGCCGATTTGCACTGATTTATATTCTGGTTTTTTATTTACAAACGAACTGCCTATTTTATACGCAATTGCGCTGGCATAAAACCTAATTCTTCACTTTCTTTAAGATGAAAATAAAGATTAACGTTAACTTAATTATTCAAGTATATTTGCAACGAAGAATGAGTAGTATGTTCTTGCATCTGAGGCTGCAAAACTTTATTTTCAATTGATCTGGATTTTTTTTGAAGCTTCATCAACAACTTTCTACTACACATATTGCTTTTGCCAGCTTTTTTGGCACAGCCATTGAGTTTTACGACTTCTACATCTACGCCATGGCAGCGGCTCTGATCATTGGGCAAGTATTTTTTCCAATCGGAAATGCTACTACGCAGTCATTAAATGCCTTCTTAACATTCGGCATTGCTTTTATTGCCCGCCCTTTGGGTGCGATTATTTTTGGCCATTTTGGTGACCGTATAGGTCGTAAGGTTACCTTGGCTTCTTCATTGTTAGTGATGGGTATTTCAACATTACTTATAGGTTGCTTGCCTGGTTATGATCGATTAGGTGTTTGGGCTGCAGTGTTGCTGTGTATTTTAAGATTTGGTCAGGGATTAGGCTTGGGGGGTGAATGGGGCGGTGCGGCTTTACTGGCTACCGAAAGTGCGCCTGCAGGAAAGCGCGGCTGGTTTGGTATGTTTCCGCAAATGGGCCCATCAATAGGTTTTTTGCTGGCAACTTTAAGTTTTTTAGCGCTCAGCTTATATTTAAGCGATGCTGAATTTAAAGATTGGGGTTGGCGCTTACCATTTTTTGCCAGCGCATTGCTGGTAATGATTGGCTTATATGTGCGCTTTAAGCTAATGGAAACCTCTGCTTTCTCCAAGGCTTTGGCGCAACATCGTACTGTCCAATCACCCATTAAGTCTTTAATCAGCGGGCATTTGCGCGCAGTTTTATTAGGTGCACTGGCAATGACGGTATGTTACAACTTGTTTTATACTGCCACGGTATTTTGTCTCAGCTATGGTACTAAAACCTTGGGAATTACCCGCATTGATTTTTTGCAGATGTTATGCGTGGCTGTAATGTTCATGGCAATTATTACGCCACTTTCAGCACGTATGAGTGATACGTTCGGCCGCAAGCCTGTATTGTTGACTGGCTGTTTTCTTGGCATATTAGCAGGTTTTAGTTTAAGCCCATTACTTGGCAGTGGGTCCATACCATTAATTACTTTATTTTTGTCGGTTTCCTTGCTGTTAATGGGACTTACTTTCGCGCCTATGGGCGCATTTTTGCCAGAACAATTCCCAGTGGCAGTTCGCTATACTGGTGCAGGGTTGGCCTATAACTTAGGGGGTATGCTAGGTGCCTCGACTGCGCCTTTTGTGTCACAATTACTAGTCGATAAAGGCGGTTTGGTCTGGGTGGGTTATTATATGTCGACCATGGCAGCATTAAGTTTCTTAGCGGTGCTGGCCATGCAAGAAACGCCAATCGCAGACTATTAATTTGTAAGCGATTGCCAGGCCATTTGATGGGTATTTAAATACGATTGAATTTCATTCATTGCTTCCTTACAGGTATTAAGCTCCCCTTTTAGTCCAAGCTCAATGCTTTTTTTAGGACCTAGGCTAGGTAGGCTATACAGCTTGAGAGCAGGGTATTTTTGCAATATGGTCTGCATTAAATCTATTAGTACGCTCTCTGCGACATCCAATACTTTAATCACTACTTCACTGCTGATGTGGGTGTTAAACAGATGCTGGTAATGGGTATCGAGAACCCACTCCATCATAGGCCACGACATTTGCGGAAAACCGGGTAGAAAATAATGATTATGCATAGCAAAACCAGCACACCGATTGACCGGATTGGGAATTAGTGAAGCTCCCAAAGGAAAGTCGGCCATCAATACTCGCTTAGGGTAGGCCTCTTCGCCAAATTGTGCCTCGATTTCTGCTACTGCGCCCGCGTGGCGCACTATAGGTAAATCTAAAGCATCGGCAGCAGCTTGCCTAGTTAAATCATCAGGCGTCGCACCAATTCCACCAAACGAAAACACGATATCGTTACTTGAAAAGCTATATTTAAAGCTTTCGGATAATAGAACTGTGTCATCACCTAAATAGCGTGCCCAAGCTAGGCTTAGCCCGCGCGCTTCCAAGATCGCAATGGCTTGGCGAAGATGTTTATCCTCACGTTTCCCTGAGAGAATTTCATCGCCAATAATGTAGATACCAAATATGCTCATATTGTCCCTGATAATGCCTTATTAATTAATGGGCTGCTTCCCAGTTCTTACCGACACCAACCTCGGCGATAAGAGGTACATCCAGTTTTGCTACATTTTGCATCAGTTGAGGCAGATTGGTTTTGATCAACTCTAATTCAGACTCAGGTACTTCAAGGACAAGCTCATCATGTACTTGCATAATTAGTTTACTCTGCAATTTTTCAGCTTCAATCCAATCGGCTACTGCAATCATTGCTAGCTTGATTAGGTCAGCAGCTGTTCCTTGCATAGGTGCATTAATGGCAGCGCGCTCTGCTCCGGCACGGCGCATGCCATTACTGCTGTTTATTTCTGGTACCCATAATCGTCGTCCGAAATAGGTTTCTACATATCCCTTGCTTTTTGCCACCTCACGCGTATTTTGCATATATTCACGCACGCCGGGGTAACGTGCAAAGTAGCGTTCAATATAGCTTTGAGCTGCACTGCGTTCGATATTTAAATTTTGTGCCAGACCAAATGCACTCATACCATAGATCAAACCAAAGTTAATTACTTTAGCGTAGCGACGTTGCTCGTTATCAACCGAGGTGTGCTCAACACCAAAGATTTCGGCCGCAGTGGCGCGATGGATATCCTCACCGTCAGCAAAGGCCTTAAGCAGACCTTCATCCTGTGATAGGTGCGCCATAATGCGTAGCTCAATTTGTGAGTAATCAGCTGAGATAATCATGCTACCTGGTGGCGCGATAAAGGCTTCTCGGATACGGCGACCCTCGGCAGAACGCACTGGAATATTCTGTAAATTAGGATCTGAGCTTGCTAATCGGCCGGTAATCGCCACTGCCTGGTTGTAGCGGGTATGCACGCGTCCGGTTTGAGGGTTTATCATGCGAGGCAACTTGTCGGTGTAGGTTGACTTCAATTTAGCTAAGCCACGATATTCTAGTAACACCTTTGGCAGTGCGTAATCTAACGCTAATTCTTGCAATACATCCTCATCGGTAGAAGGGGTGCCGGACGGTGTTTTTTTAAGTGGCTTAATGCCAAGTTTGCCAAATAAAATTTCCTGCAATTGTTTAGGAGACGCCAGATTAAAAGGCTGGCCAGCCAACGCGTAGGCTTGGTTTTCTAGTGTGATTAATTTCATGCCAATTTCATTGCTTTGCGTATTAAGCATGTTACGATCAATTAAAACACCGTTACGTTCTATGGTAAATAATGCATTAGAGCTTGGCATTTCAATCTGACTGTAAATAAATTCAAGCTTCGCATCGGCAGCAATCTGTGGGTGTAAGGCCTGATGCAATTGGAGGGTAATGTCCGCGTCTTCTGCTGCATATTCAGCTGCGACTTCCACCGTCACTTGGTTAAAAGCGACTTGCTTTGCCCCTTTGCCGGCGACATCTTCGAAGCTGATAGTTTGTAGGTCTAAATGACGCTTTGCAAGATCATCCATGCCATGAGTTTTGTGTGACTCCAACACATAAGACTGCAATAAGGTGTCGTGTGCAATGCCTTTGATTTTGATGCCATGATTGGCCATAACATGCTGATCATATTTTAAATTCTGTCCAACTTTTTTAATCTCAGGATTTTCTAAAATAGGTTTTATTTTACTTAAGCAAGTAGCAAAATCAAGCTGGACTGGGGCATCAAAATAATCATGTTTTAAAGGTAAATAGGCGGCACTGCCGGCTTCTAGACTAAACGATAAGCCAACAATTTTTGCGCTCATCGGGTCTAAAGACGTAGTTTCTGTATCAACACAAATCAGTGCTGCATTTTGAAGTTTTTCCAACCACTTATCTAGTTGCGCCTCGCTTAATATGGTTTCATAGTCGCGGCTAGTATTGGCTTTATGTTGCATCACCGCAAACATATCAGCGGTTTGAGTTTTTTCGATAGTGCTTGAGCTAACCAATGGTTTGGGTGTTGATGTTGCTAAATTGGAATGCCCGTTGGACATATTCTCCAATTCTTTGCGCCAACTTCTAAACTCGAAGCGGTCAAATAATTCAGCTAATTTTGATTTGTCCATAGACTGTGGGGCAAGATCACTAAGTTTCTCTTGAATGCCAACGTCACAGCGAATTGTGATGAGCTGACGCGCAGTTGGAATCCATGGTAAAGCCTTGCGTAAGTTTTCGCCAACCACGCCGCTAATTTCGTCCGCATGCGCTACAATATTATCAAGTGATCCATATTGCTTTAACCATTTAACGGCAGTTTTTGGACCAACTTTTTCAACACCCGGAACATTGTCTGAAGTGTCGCCGATCAGAACTAAGTAATCGACAATCAAGCTCGGTGGTAGTCCGAATTTATTTTCCACTCCAGCAATATCTAGCACTTCATCACCGCGTCTAAATGCGTTAGGCATAGTGTTTACTAGCGTCACATGCTCGTTCACTAATTGTGCAATATCTTTATCGCCGGTAGAAATGATTACGCGCAACCCTTCACGCTCAGCTTGCTTTGCCAGCGCACCTATTACATCGTCCGCTTCTACACCTTGCTCCATAATGAGTGGCCAGCCCATAGCTTTGATGGCTTCGTGCAACGGACCTACCTGCAAGCGAAGGTCGTCTGGCATAGAAGCTCGATTAGCTTTGTATTCAGCATAAATATCATCGCGAAAAGTTTTACCTTTTGCATCAAAAATACACGCGCTATAATCTGAAGGGTAGTCTTTGTGTAAACGACGTAACATGTTTAGTACACCTTGAATCGCCCCTGTGGGTTCATTGTGACTATTTCTTAAATCTGGCATGGCGTGAAAGGCACGATACAGGTAGGATGAGCCATCCACTAATAACAATGTTTTCATATATTTAGGGCGCCTAATTATGTCTGTTGCTAAAAAAATTCCCAAACTCTCTGATTCTGGGGTGCAGGATCGTAACCATACTGGCTATGAGTCGTGGCATGCATTTAAGATTATGGCAGAATTCGTCGATGCTACGGAGCGACTGAAAGAAATTACCCCTGCAGTGTCTATTTTTGGCAGCGCGCGCTTATCTCCTGATCATCGTTATTACCAAATGGCAGAAAACATTGCCAAGTTATTATCTGATTCAGGCTTTAGCGTCATTTCCGGCGGTGGCCCTGGTGTGATGGAGGCTGCTAATAAAGGTGCTTTTAGCGGAAAATCACCAAGTATAGGGTTAAATATTGAATTGCCTCATGAGCAGGTCCAAAATCAATATCAAGATATTAGCCAAAACTTCAAACACTTTTTTATGCGCAAGGTCATGTTTGTTAAGTACGCTAGCGCCTATGTGGTTTTGCCAGGTGGGTTTGGCACTTTGGATGAGCTAATGGAGGCGATTACGTTAGTGCAAACTGGCAAGACCTTAAAAATACCGATTATCTTAGTCTGTGAGCCGTTCTGGTGTGGGTTAGTAGATTGGCTTAAAACCACGCTGGTGGAAGAGGGTATGATTTCAGTCGAAGATCTAGATTTGATCAAGGTTATTGATGAGCCTGCCAAAATCGTTGAAGCCATATTTAAGCACTATGAAACCCGCGGCTTTAAGTTGTCTGCAGAAGAAGAGCGTGTTCAGCTTTATTTGTAATGAATAACGTTCATAATGTATTTAATTTGTTAGAATAAATCTGTGTTGTCAGATTGACCTAAATTCAGCACGCGGTGATTATATAATTGCTTCAATACAAGCGACGAGGGAATATGCATAAAGACAGTAAAGTGAAGATTTTGACGAGTTGTAGCCTATTGTTGCTGGCTGCTGTTTCTATGCAATTAACAGCTTTTGCCAAAGAGCCTCCAGCGAACTTACAGCCACTGGAAGACATTCCACCACCGACTATTGCTAATGACGATAAATTGGCAGATGAACCGGTAATAACTGTTGTTAAGAAAAAAGGACAGACTATTGAAGAGTATCGCCTTAATGGTCAGCTCTATATGATTAAAGTCACTCCTGAGCATGGAGTGCCTTATTTTATGCATAAAGAGGACCAAAATGGTGGTTGGTTAATGGATGGCCCATCACCACCCCTGAGCATTCCAAAATGGACAATCTTTAGATTTTAGATCGGCTTTTAAAACCTTATAAATTGTGCTTAATGGCCTTTTATAAGGTTTTTTGCTGTCACGCAATCGTTTTTTAAATGCCTTAACTACCTCTTCAAACATAGCGATTATCAATTTTATGTCTGTATTTACCTCCGTCACTATTCAACAGTTGCAATTATGGTTACAAGATTATGCTATTGGTGAACTGGTCGATCTAAAAGGTATTTCCTCAGGTATTACCAATACCAATTATTTTGTCACTACCCGCCAAGCTGATGGCGTTCATCATAAGTATGTGCTGACATTGTTTGAGCATAATTCACTGGAAGAGTTGCCCTACTTTATTGATTTAATGAGCCATTTGGCTGCACATGGTATTCCATGTCCGCGGCCGATTTCCGATAAATCTGGCCATAGCTTGCATCTACTTAATGGCAAACCAGCTGTTCTGATTAGCTGCTTAAAAGGTGGCGACATAGATGTGCCTAATGTGGCTCAATGTGCGGAAGTGGGTCGCGTATTGGCGCAAATGCATATTGCAGGACAGTTATTTGATGCTAAAGCCAAATATCCCAATAGTTATAACTCTCGTGGAACTGAATGGCGCATTAAAACGGCTCATCAGGTAATGCCACATTTGGATGCAGAGGACCAATCTCTGTTGCAAAATGCATTAAGTTTTCAACTGACAATGGGTACAGAAAAACTGCCAATGGGCGTAATTCACGCTGATCTATTCCGCGATAATGTGCTGTTTTCTCATAATGAGATCGGTGGATTGATTGACTTCTATTATGCCTGTCGCGATGTGCTGGCCTATGATTTAGCCATTGCTGTGAATGACTGGTGTATAGAGGCTGATGGTCACTTGGATAAGACTAAATTAAATGCCATGCTACTTGCGTATGAGGAGGTTCGCCCCTTTAATCAGGCGGAGCATGATGCCTGGAATGGTTTATTGCGAATTGCTGCTTTGCGCTTTTGGTTGTCACGCTTGTATGACAAAATTAACCCACAGGCTGGGGAACTTACTCATGCCAAAGACCCCGATCACTTTAAAAGAATACTTAAGTTGCGTGAGCATCAGCAATAAGCTGTGCCTTTCATTAAAAAATATAGAAAGTTTTACTATGAACGAAAACCTAGAAACTCAGCCTTTAGTCATTAGACAAGTTCCTGTTGCTAATGCTTGGTCTTGGATAGTCAAAGGTTTTGCTCTATTTAAAGCCTTTCCACTGATGTGGATTATTTTATTTATCATTTATCTACTCATCATTGTGCCAGTTTCGCTTATTCCGGTGATTGGGTCGGTACTTAGTACATTATTGGCGCCAGTTTTTTCAGCGGGATTGATGTGGGGATGTAAAGCGGTTACTCAAGAACAGGACCTGGAAATTAATCATTTATTTGCAGGATTCAAGAGAAATGCAGCGCAGTTAATTGCCGTGGGCGGTATCTACATGGCCGGTTTATTAATGATCGCAGTGATGGTGGTGTTAGCTTTAGATAAAGAAACTACAGACCTATTGATGCAAGGTAAAGCGCTGAGTCAAAATCAAGCCAGTGCAACAATGCTACCTATTTTGTTGGCGATATTGTTTATGATTCCCCTATTGATGGCGTATTGGTTTGCACCGGTACTGGTGGGTTTTAATAATCTGACTGCTGTGACTGCGATGCGCTTAAGCTTTAAGGCGAGCCTTCGAAATATGTGGCCATTCTTACTCTATAGTTTGATTGTTGTCGTTTTGTTGGGGTTAGCAATCGTTCCGTTTGGAATAGGTTTGATCGTAGTGTTTCCGTTGATGATGACCAGCTTGTATTGCAGCTATGTTGATATTTTTAGCCTCGATGCAGCAAGCCCAGTGACTTAAGCTGCATTCAGCTTAGCGAACTCTAAAGCTAGCCACTTCAGGCCTTCTCGGCCAAAATTTACTTGTATTCGCATGTCGTTAGCATTGCCTTCGTAGCTGACCACTACCCCCGCGCCAAACTTTACATGAGATACCTGCTGGCCGATTTTCCACGGCATAGCATTTTTTTGGTTTAGACTTTGTTGTGTGCTCATCATTGCTGGTAGTTCATTGTACTCGCGACTAACCCCAGATTTAGAGGTCGGTTTGGTGTTGAGGTGCTTAAGTAACTCGACTGGTATTTCATCTAAGAAACGAGACGGAATGCCGTACCGAACTTGTCCGTGTAGCATACGGCTTTGCGCATGACTCAGGTAAAGCCGCTGCCTGGCACGAGTTACCGCTACATACATCAAGCGCCGTTCTTCTTCTATTCCGTTATTCTCATATAGACTTTGTTCGTGTGGGCATAAGCCTTCTTCTAAACCACTAATAAACACTGCTTTAAACTCTAGACCTTTAGAGGCATGTACCGTCATTAACTGAAGTGCCTCACGACCAACGTCGGCTTGATGCTCGCCCGCCTCTAGACTGGCATGACTTAAAAATTGGGTCAGAAGATCTTGTTCAGTTTCGCCATCCACATTATTGTGATTGCCAAAATCGCGATTGGTGAATGATACGGCTGCTGTCACTAACTCTTCCAAGTTGGCGATTCGATCCTCACCTTCTTTATCGTTTTGGTAGTGTGCTTTCAAACCAGATAAAGTAGTAGCTAGTTCAGCCAGTTCCGGCAAGGTGATGCCATAAGCGTCATCTACCATATGCCTGATTAAGGCAACGAACCCTTCAATTCCCTTACCACCTAGTTTACCATTCCCTACTTTATTAACTGCCGCTTGCCATAAGCTGCAGTCTTCAGCGCGTGCCGATTCTTGCAACTGTTCTAAGCTACGCACGCCTATGCCACGTGCTGGAAAGTTAATGATGCGCAATAAAGCGGTATCATCATTGGCGTTAGCAATCATTCGCATATAGGCCAGCGCATGTTTAATTTCTGAGCGTTCAAAGAAGCGTAATCCACCATAAACGCGATACGGTAAATTGGCTGAAAATAGTCCATGCTCCAATACGCGTGATTGCGCATTGGAGCGATATAGCAAAGCTATGTCGCCCAAAGACATGCCTTCAGCATGCAACATTTTAATTTCATCTACAATAAAGCCGGCTTCGTCATTATCGTTATAGGCCTGATATACGCGCACTGGCTCACCTGCTCCAGCAGCAGTCCATAGGTTTTTACCTAAACGATTTTTATTGTGTGAAATAATTGCGTTGGCAGCATCTAGAATATTGCTGTGTGATCTGTAATTTTCTTCTAGTTTAACGATATGCTGAATATGAAAGTCATTTTCAAAGTCACGCATATTGCCAACTCGGGCACCGCGAAAGCCATAAATCGATTGGTCATCATCACCCACTGCAAACATACAGTTAGGCGACTGCGAGTTGCTATGCCCAGCCAGTAATTTCAACCATTGATATTGCAGACGATTGGTATCCTGAAATTCATCTACCAAGATGTACTTGAAGCGTTCTTGGTAATGTTGGCGTATATGCGCATCGCGTTCCAGTAACTCATAGCAACGTAACAAGAGCTCGGCAAAGTCAGCAACACCGTCGCGTTGACACTGTTTGTCATAAGCCTCAAAAATCTCCCGTAATTTTTGTGAGTGACTGTCGTATGCATCCACACTGTGCGCGCGCAAACCTTCATCTTTGCAACTGTTGATGTAGTTCTGGACTTGCTTAGGTGGGAATTTTTCATCATCTACATTCATCAGCTTTATTAAGCGCTTGATTGCAGATAACTGGTCGGCGGTATCTAAAATCTGGAAACTCGCCGGCAACATGGCTTCTCGGTGATGAGCGCGGAGCAGGCGATTGCAAAGTCCATGAAATGTGCCTACCCACATGCCACGCGTGTTGATGGGTAGGGATGCAGTAATGCGAGTGAGCATCTCTTTAGCGGCCTTGTTAGTAAAGGTCACGGCTAATAATCCCGTAGGGGAAACTTGTCCGGTTTGAATCAACCAAGCAATACGTGCGGTCAACACCCGTGTTTTACCGCTGCCAGCACCTGCTAAAATCAGCGCTGATTGATGCGGTAAGGTTACTGCTTCAAGTTGTTTAGGATTGAGGCCAGCTAATAGAGGGTCTTTCGATGTGCTGAGCGGGTTTTGGGTATTCATACTATGTATTTTAGCATGACTATCTGCTATCAATTTTTGCAAAATGGTGTGCTTGGTAACCAGCGATGAATTAAATTTAATCTTAAATGCATTGAATACTTAAATGAACTTAATCTGCAGCAAATTGGTCTGAAAAACATGTAACGCAAGTTATGTTCCGCTTCTACTCCCTGAGCGGAATCCTTACTTAGTAAGGTATTTTAAACCCCGATTTAATATTTTAAATCGGGGTTCTTTTTGTCTAAAACGTACTATTATTTCTCTGGTTGCTCAAAGCTTAAAAGAAACTAAAACAATAGGTCGTTTTTTTAAGACTCAACTCTTAAATAACAATAAACTAGGACCAGTCGTCACCGCCAGAACTATCATCCCATGATGAATTATCTGCTACACCAAAATCGCTGCCACCCATATCGTTATTGTTATCTTGTGCATTATTGGCATAGGCGTCATTCATTGGACCATTGCCTGAGTTGCCATCAGTAAAATGGTGCATTAGGGCCTCTCCAGCTACCATACCAACACCCAGTGCAGCACCTGTTGCTAACCCCCCCATGATGCCTGAACCCATGCCTCCAGTTGGCGCCATTCCAGGAGCAGTCGGCGCACCATATGTCTGTGGATTTACATTTGATCCATTTGCGTAATTGTTGGCTTGTGAAAGTGGCGGGTTATTCCGGGTCATTAGTTTTGCTACAAGGTAAATAAAGACCACTAAGCCGAATATTAAAAAGATCAATCCCCATGGCGTTCCATTATTGCTTGGGGTGTGATTGCTTGTTGAAGTTGATCGTATTGAAGAAATCTCCGCTTTCAATTTTTGTATTGCATACGGTTTTGCAAAAGATAAACTAGGTTGTAAGCGCTCAGCAGTATTTAATTCTGTTTTCGCTGCAGATAGTTGACCTTGTTTGGCTAATAACTCAGCTTCAACGAAATGTGCTTTAGCGCTATCAGGATGATCTTTAAGCACCTTGTCCATCATAGACTGGGCTTCGTTAAACTTACCAGCTTCTGCCGCAATATAAACTTCATGCATAGAAGCCTCTTCTGCAGCAAAGGTGGGCGAGATAAATGTAATAACAAAAATTAAAGAGACAAAACGGAGAAATGATAATGCTGGCATAGATTAAATCCTTGTTAGTTAATCAAAGAAAACTTTAATAATACTAAAATAATATGAATAATAGATGAACATCAGACTTATTAATTTTATTTTCCACCATCAATTTTAGTAAGTGGCGAGTATCCTCATTGAATCGCATCTGGAGTGATGTAACCTGGAGGTGGCGGTGCATACGCTGGATTTAACGGTGGTGGGCTGTAGCTTCGTTGCTGCTCTAAATGACCTGAAACTGGAACCCGATCACCCTTGCCATACATGCATTGAGTATAGGCAATATCGTACCTTTTTTGCGTACTGTAAGCAGAAGTATTTGAAGCATCTGCACCAATTAAACTGCCAAACAACAAGCCGGTGACCGCTCCCACTCCGGCGCCTCTCCCTCCATTTGATGCGGCGCCTATTGCGGCGCCTAATGCGGTGCCTAGTACAGCGGTTTTAGTAAAGCTTTCATTACCTATTTCGTTTGCTGTCTTGCCCCCAATCTGCTCGTTTGCAAATTGCCGACATGCCACATCATCCAATTTAAATTGATCAAAGCTCTTACCAGATCCAGGCAATGCCATTGAACTAGGTCCAGATGGAATTGACACGCATGCGGAAAGGACAAGTAACGCGGGCAATATTAATGCGGTCTTAAATTTAATGCTCATTTTTAAGCTCCAGTGCTAAGGTTGTGCAGGCGGTGTAGGGGTAACTTTCTGCCATCCACCTGGACACTCTTTAATATAAGGGTAGTAGCCGTCAGGATTTCCACAGTGATACCAGTAGTTAGTCGCAGGTATGGCTTGTTGAGGAATTTCTGGTGCGATCTGAATAGGCTGTTGCTGTTCAATATAAACAGGTGGTGGAGCAGGGGCTATTACAACAGGCACAACCGGTGGGTAATATGCGTAAGGGTAAGGTGGGTAGTATGGATACATATAAGGGGCTCCAATATATATACCAACACCCCCATGTCTATACCCATGGCCATATCCACCATATGCCATAGCCGCTCCACTCATAGTTATGCTAGCTAACAATGCAGCATTACATAATAATATAATATTTTTCATTTCTCACTCCAATTTGTTAAGCATAATATCAATTTAGATGCTCATTTGACAACAGAGCGATATTATAGTTTTTAAAGTCCTTTATGCTTTGTATCGTGTTGTATATAAGCTCAAAGAAAATTATAGTAAGTCGATTTTAATAAAGGAAAGATGTAGCGACAAGGCGACAAAATTTTTGACATCTTTCCTTCAACTTGGGGAGGTGGCTGTCACGAAATGGGTAATTCTAAAGTAACAATCAAGCCCAACTCCAGTTTATCCATATTGCGCAACTTAATTGAGCCATGATGCTTCTCGGCGATAATTCGAGCAATAGTTAAACCTAACCCAGTACCACCGGAATTTCTTGATCTTGAGCTATCAATACGTTTGAATGGCTGAAATACCGTTTCTAAATGCTCTTCTGGAATGCCTGGGCCACTGTCAATTATGGTCACTATCGCTTTGTTGCCCTCTTCGTGCACAGTAAGATGCGCAGAACCGCCATATTTAATTGCATTATCTAGCAAATTGTTAATGCAACGACGTAATATATGCGGGCAAGCTAAGATAGGTTTGCCCAGTTTTCCGCTAAATGAAACTTCTGCATCTGAGTCTGTAGCATCATTGCAGATTGCTTCTATCAGTGAGTCTATATCGACCAGTTCAAAAGCCTCGTCAGTACTAGTGCTACGAGCAAAATCTAACCCCTCTTTCACCATATCTAGCGTAGCAGATAAATCTGTAATAAGTCGCGCACGTAAATCTTCATCGCTAACTTTTTCAAGTCTCAATCTAAGGCGTGTCAATGGTGTTTGCAAATCATGTGCAATTGCAGCGAGCATATAGGCGCGCTCCTGTATATGATTGCGAATGTTTGACTGCATACTGTTAAAGGCTAGAGATGCCTGCCTCACCTCGTTAGAGCCAGTATTCACTGGTAGCGGTGGATGTTCAATATTATGACCTAAATCACGAGCAGCTTGCGCCAATCTACGCAAGGGCTTTGTAGCTATGTGCGCTACAAGCAAAGCCAATAATAAAATTGCAGACAAGTATAGAAGGAGATTCCTGATGAAGTTACCTTGAAAAGGTAATGAATTATGGTCGTGGTGTGCGATATCTAACCTTATAGGGCTTCCATCATTGAGCGTAGTAAATATGGTCTGACATTGGCGTGATAAAGGAGTAGTTTGAATATAATCACTTTTTTTACTAGGGCAGTCGGCATTTTTACGATCAATCACAGTAATAGGTCTATCCTTACCAAGTATTCGTCGAAGTACGCTGGAAAATTCAGACTCTGGGAAGTCCCCAGTCACTATAGTGGTATTGCTAAGATCAATTTTAACGCCATTTTTTTCAGTAATGTGGGTTAAGGCATCCCGCGAAGATTTAGGTACAGCATTTAGCATCAAAATAATTTGTTCTACCCGTTCCGATGTATGCACCATACGCATATGGGCTTCTAGGTCACTGCGCTCATAGCTAGCTAATGCCACGACCAATACAGCAGAAACAAAAGTGCCTAAGGCTAAAATTATAAAAATCCTAGCAGTCATTGAGCCAAAAAAAGATTTAATCATCGCGTTTCAGTCTTCACTGTGGTGGTGAGAATATACCCTTCATTGCGCACAGTTTTGATGATGGTCGGTGATTTCTGATCTAACTCTATTTTCTGACGTAGGCGACTGACTTGTAAATCAATTGAGCGGTCAAAAGCGCTTGCATCTCGACCATGCATTTGATCCATAATCTGGTCTCTATTGAGAATTCTATTGGGTCGATCAAGAAACATTTTCAAAAGCCGAAACTCAGCACCTGATAAAGAAATAATAACCCCCTGCGGATCTACCAGATGTCGAGCTGTTAGGTCTAAAATCCAGCCAGAAAAATGCATTCTGACGACTTCGGATGTTTGTATCGGAGTCATACCTAACTGCTGAGAGCGCCGAAGAACGCTACGTATTCTTGATAATAGTTCTAGGGGCTCAAATGGCTTGCAAACGTAGTCATCTGCCCCTGTTTCCAAGCCTAAAATGCGATCTATTGGGTCAGATTTTGCAGTCACCATGATAACTGGTATGTTGGAGTTGGCTCTTAACTGACGGCATAAGGATAGGCCATCTTCGCCGGGTAAATTAAGGTCTAAGACGACTAGGTCAATGCGTTGGGAACTTATTATTGTACGCATAGCATTTCCATTAGCAGCCTGAAATGAAGTCAAATGATTTCGCTCAAGAAATTCTGAAAGCAAGGCCCTAATATCGTCATCATCATCAACAATGAGTATTTGGGTAACTTGTTCTTTTTCCATAATTGCGCCCATTTGAAAGTCCTTTCCTTCTTAATATAGAGTTGTATTAAAAGTAGCAATCAAGCGTTGATTAGCGCTCATCTTTATGGAAAAGATGCTGACTAAATTTTTGATCAAAAATCTTTTGTTGCTCCGATGTTAATGTGCTGTAAAATTTTTCTATAGATTGTACATGTGACGCCATTTTTTCTTGTCTTAATTTCATCATGCTTAACATACGATCTAGACGTTCAGGGGTTGTTAATTCATTTAGATTAGCATGTTCATGCTCAGCTTTATGCGCTTTAGGTTTTAAGGCTTCAGTAAAGTCCTGCCAAGCAACTTGTTGTGATTCTGATAATGCAAGTTCATCATGCAAGGCAGTCATACGTTTTTCAAACTTCTCACTATGCTTGGCTTGATCCCAATGGTCATGTCCGCAATCAGCTTGTGCACTCATAGGTAGAAAGCTGATAGTGGTTAATAATAACAATAAGGACATAGGCATTGATAATTTTTGAAACTTAGTTTTTATGGGATGTAACATTACAGATGGTCTCCTTTAGATCGATTGTGTCTATATAAAAGCTGGGTGTCATACATTTAATCAGGGATATGTATCTAATATTTGTCATTGATGGGTTTTGCTTGTATCAGTTTGTATCGAAATACACATATTGGACAGTATTCATATTCAACCTTATCAATCTAAAGTGACTACCTTTTTGTGATACTCTGATGATAGTTAAAGAGCTGCACTTACAATGAAAACATATGCTTATATTTTAGTTAAATTACTAATACTTTCCTTTTGTATTCATGCAGAGGCTGCAAACCTGACCATAGATAAAGTTGCCCCTGCCTTTGAGATAAAGACATTTTCAGGGGCATCTATTACCTCAGCCTCAAGTAAGGGTAGGATATTGGTTATCAATTTTTGGGCGACTTGGTGTGCCCCATGCCAAAATGAAATGCCTGAGCTAGAAAAATTCTATCGTCAATATCATGATCAAGGTGTAGATGTTATTGCGATTAGTTTGGACGATAAAAGTGATTTAGGGGCAGTGAAAAATGCCATGAAATCTTTTTCATTTCCATTTGCAATGACAGATGATACAGACATGCGCCGTTTTGGAAGAATATGGCGCGTCCCAGTGACCTTTGTTATTGATCGGAACGGAGTGCTACGCCATAACGGTTGGGAGGGTGAGCCTGTGGTGAATGCGGCTATATTGCAAAAGATAGTGACACCACTGCTAGCCCCAGAAGCAATGGAGCCAGTCGTTAGGCATTAGAACGTATAATTTGCACCTAAAGAAGCGGTCCAACGAGTAGTGAGTTGGACGCCATTCACATCTTGGTAGATTGGCAATTGAACATAACTATAGAGCCTTAGCGCTTTACTGACCCGCAGGCTCAGGCCAGGACTTAAATATATCAAAGTACCACCGGTACTAATGGTATCAGATTGGGCTCCCGTATCGTGCCCTACAAACCTTGCATTCATCTGAATTTGCGGGGTTATGTCATCAAATCCCATATAGCGAAATCCTAGATTAAGATTAAGGCCATCTCCCGGTTTATACTGATCTCTGGAATTAAACGCTGTTTGCACTATCGCTTGCGTAAAATAACCCCAATCCTTATTCAACTGATCTAGGTAGTAAACACCAAGAATCGCATCAGTGGTGCCAGTTCCTGGTTGGAGACCACGATCAATAGGTGTAGGGGTGCCTAGAATGTTTGGATCAGTGGATACTCCATTGAGAGAATGATTGCCCGTAGGCAGCTTTAACCCAAATAGTAGACCAAAGTTATGTTGATCAGAAAAGCCTTGATAACGACCAATGACTTTAACATCCCCTAGGTTTGAAGTACTTGAGCTGTATTGCCCACCATCAACATCTGGAGTGGTGCCATCAGATTTTGTACCGAGTGTGCTGTGGTTTCTATCAATATAAGGAATCTGAACGTTCACACCCCAATTGGGGTTGGTACTGTAATCAATAGCCGCGGTAATGTAATTATTACGCGTGTATTTTTCTACTTCTTGAGAACCGTTATTATTTACTATCTTACTAGCTAGGCTGCTAGAGATTGTGCTGGTTCCGCTTCGCAGTTGATCTTGATTAAGAAAGTCGTAACGTACATCGACTTTAAAGCCGGATGATGAACTCAATCCTAGGTTTTCCCAATCCGAACTGAGAGTGCAGCCACAGCTTGCGCAAGCTTGAGCTGTTAATGGCATTAATAATGATAGGCTAAGTAATGCGGCAGAAGAAAGTGCGTGTGCTGTAATATTTTTATTTAATGAAAAATGCATGCTTAATCCACAAGTTAGCTAAATTTGATCAATTTTAAACATAACTTTGGTATAAAGGAATGTGGCATATTGTCGCACCCCAATAACTTTTTGATGCTAAAGACTAATTTTTAGTTATGAGCATTGTTTAAATTTTAACAAATACGCCTTATA
>Ga0214181_1000142_pt1 | contig 19307 bp, 15 predicted proteins | sample TroBogEpilimnion_19_FD_153019 | JGI IMG/M metagenome (GOLD analysis project Ga0214181, IMG submission 153019) | Freshwater microbial communities from Trout Bog Lake, WI - 05NOV2007 epilimnion | ecosystem: Environmental > Aquatic > Freshwater > Lake > Epilimnion/Euphotic zone | place: Trout Bog...
TTGATCAACGCGTGCGGTAATTGGACCTTTGTGACACCATAAGATAAATTTTTCTAAGGTAGCTTCTTCAGCTTCAGCAACAATTTCTACCTGACCATCGGCTAGGTTTCGTGCATATCCGTTAATACCTAATTGCAGTGCTTTTTTTCTAGTAAAGGCACGAAAATAAACACCTTGCACACGACCCGACACTAATATCTGAACTTTATTCAGCATTTTGTATACTCCAGCAATAATGAATACGCTGATTTCTTGCAAAATCTTCAGGTATAGTCTGTTTAGTTATATCGACTATCTTCAAATCAATCAGCGCTTCTAAATCAATTTTAAAACGCCTGAAGTTGGTTGAGAAATATAAAATACCCTTAGGAGCTAATAAGGCGGCTGCGTTAGTAATTAGCGAGACATGATCGTTTTGTATATCGAATACATCAGTCATACGCTTAGAATTAGAAAAAGTAGGCGGATCAAGAAATATTAAATCATACTGCGGCTTATTTTCTTGCTTAGCAGTGATGGCTAACCATTCCAAACAATCAGCTTGTATGTATTCATGCTCACCACTATTTTTATTCAAGGCCATATTATTTTTAGCCCATGTGATATAGGTATTCGACATATCAACCGTAGTGGTAGCCTTTGCACCACCCATTGCTGCGTGAACGGTAGCACTACCGGTATAAGCAAATAAATTTAAAAAGCGCTTATCTTTAGCCTGTTTTTGAATAAGCATACGAATGGGGCGATGATCTAAAAACAACCCCGTATCGAGATAATCTTCAAAGTTAACCAGCAACTTGCAACCACCTTCTTCAATCGTATGAAATTGCCCTACTTCTGCCTGTTTTTCATACTGATCGGTGCTGCGTTGTTTTTTACGTATTTTAAGAAAGACCTGTTCACGCGTCACGTTTAACACTTTAGGAACTTCTGCTAATAAAGCCGCTAAGCGTTGATCAGCTTTATGTTGATCGATACTTTTAGGTGGTTCGTATTCTTGAATATTAACCCAGGTCTGCTCGCCTTGATAAATATCGATAGCCACGGCATATTCAGGTAAATCAGCATCATAAACGCGATAACAGCTAATGTTATGCTGTTTAGCCCAACGAGCATACTTTTTAAAATTCTTCGCTAAGCGATTAGCGAACATATCCGCGCCTACCGTCTCGAGCTGTTCAGTGCTAACAACTTCCAGCGCTTGAGTGACTCTATCTTCCTGCGTTTTTGCTTTGGGAATAAAGAAACTACTTTCTTCAATATTTAAGCGCAGTAATTTACATTCCAAAGCGCCATTAAACAAGGTAATGGGTTTTTGTGAACGTATCCCTAAACGAAAGCCTAATTCTGGGTTACTAATAATCATAGCGGCTTTCCAGCCAACAAAGTGAGCTTTTAGAGACTCGCCAAATCTTTTATAAAGATCTGAGGTTTCTTGTTCAGTGCCTAAGCGCTCACCATAAGGCGGATTACAGATTAATAAGCCGGGCTTCCAACTACTTGCAGGACTTGCATCTTCAATATCACGACGTTCGACATGAACTTTATGTTGTAAACCTGCATTAGCTATATGTGCTAATGCAGTATGGACAGTCTGACGATTTTGATCAAAGCCAGCTATGATAGGCAAAGTTTCAATACCCAGCTTTTTACGCTGTTGCGCTTCGATACGTAACTTATTCCAGCATTGCGCATCATGCTTTTTCCAGCCTATAAAGCCGAAATAATCGCGCAACAAACCCGGCGCATAATCAGCGGCAATCATCGCAGCTTCTAATAACAAGGTACCTGAACCGCACATAGGATCTATCAAAGTTCCCTGTTGCTTGGCAATCTGCGGCCAAGCACAACGAAGTAACATGGCAGCCGCTAAGTTTTCTTTCATGGGGGCTTTAATATTAACATCCCGATAACCACGGCGATGTAAGCTTTCCCCGGAAAGATCTAAACTGAGTTGAGCTAGTTCGCCTTGCAAATACACATTGATTCTAATACTCGGTTGAGCTGTGTCGATACTGGGACGTTGTTGAAATCTTTCTCGCATTTGATCAACGATGGCATCTTTAACTTTTAAGGCACCAAAATGGGTATTATTAATGGCTTCTGAATTCTTGGCACTAAAACTGACCGCAAAGCTATCACCTGGATTGATATGTTCAAACCAGTCTATCGCTTGTATACCTTTATATAGATCTTCTTGGCTTTTAACTTCAAAAGAACTTAATACTAATAGAATACGATTCGCAGTTCTTGACCACAAACAAACTCGGTAGGCGGTTTCTAAATCACCCTCAAAAGCAACCCCAGCCATGGTCGCCTTGATTTCAGTAATACCTAGCGATTGTAATTCTTCGGCGAGCAAAGTTTCCATCGCCTTAGGCGTAGTAGCGAACAGTTTAAAGATAGGCATATTAGAAAAGGCAAAAGGTTAAAGGCTCAAGGCGAAAAAATGATCTGAGCGATAAGAAAGAATGGAAAGATGTACTTTATATATTTATTGAACAAGATCTAAAAAAATAAAACGGCCGGATTAGCTAACCTAAACCGACCGTTTTGTCTTTAGCCTTTAGCCTTTAGCCTGAACGATTATTTAATATTAAGTAGTTCTACATCAAATATTAAAGTCGCGTTAGGAGAAATTGGGCCTGCGCCTTGAGAACCATAAGCCAAATCAGAAGGTATATAAAAACGGTATTTTGCACCTACGGTCATCAATTGTAAGCCTTCAGTCCATCCTGCTATCACTCTGTTTAATGGAAATGAAGTGGGTTCACCCCGACTGTATGAGCTATCAAACTCCTTACCATCTAGCGTTGAACCTTTATAATGTACTGTTACATTTGAGGTTGATGATGGATTTACAGTGCCTGTTCCAGGTATCAATATTTCATATTGCAAACCGCTTGCAGTCGTTACGATATTTGCTTTTTTAGCATTCTCTATTAAGAATGCAGAACCTTCAGCTTTATTTTCTGCGGGGGAAGTCGCATTAGCCATTGAAAACATAGTAATCCCTATAATGATAGCGGTGATAATTGAAATAACTTGAATTCTTGTCAAGGTGTCACCTTTTGTTAATATAAAAAGAGCGCTTATTTTAGCAAAAATTAACCATAAGTTATCAATTGATTTTACAACCTTCTAATTGACTTTTAAAAAGTCTTGCACGATTTGCGACTTTTTCAGCTGTACGCGTTAAGCCTGTTTTATTTAAATAAGTTTTCCGCTTATAACCTTTATTACCTTCGTGATAAGCCAAATATAAATTTTTAGCATCTTCTTTAGCTATGCCCAATTGATTATGACTAACTGCACAATACCAACCGATAAAGTCACTGGCATCGCCAAAATCATCACGATCAGCCGTCCAACTACCTGTCCTATCAAGATAGTCTTGCCAAGTGGCATCCAATGCTTGTGCATATCCATAAGCACTCGTTGGTCTAAACCAAGGAATAAATCCTAATAACCAAACTCTAGGCGGCTTTGCATCGGCCACAAAATGTGACTCTTGATGCATAATAGCCATTTGTACTGGTATAGGCACGCCCCATTTTAGGTATGAGTGTTTAGTTTCTTCATACCAATCGTCTTTTTCTTTAAAGGTCGCACACAAATTTTCGCTATTCCTTGGCGGCATAGCGGTACATGCACTCAACAGACCTAATAAAAATACTATCAATATTCTTTTCATAAGACCCAAGAAATAAATGAGGTCGTCACAATATTCACTAGTTTGACCATAAATTGCGGCACATAGGTAATTAATATATTATTACATCTGAAATTATAGCTGGCTATAGTGTTATAACATCACAAAACCAATCGATGTTATAACACTATTCGAAACGGTTTAAATGCACCCTACTCTCTTTATTTAAGCTAATTCAAACATGAGCACAGTCTCTCAATCTTCACCCGACAAACACCCTACGCTTTATATCGCTATTGCTTTAATAGCAGGTATTTCAGTGGGTGAACTACTTAATTTGACTCTTTATACTACTGACTTAGCCCATCCAAACCCAGCCCTCAATCAAATACTTTCGCTATTTTCAGCATTAACGGATATTTTCTTGCGGTTAATAAAAATGATTATTGCACCATTGGTTTTTTCAACGCTAGTGGTTGGTATGGCTAAAATGGGCAATATTCAAACGGTAGGCCGTATTGGCATCAAAGCTATGCTTTGGTTTTTCTCTGCCTCATTTTTTAGCTTATTGCTAGGTATGCTGTTGGTAAATATATTTGAACCGGGTCATGCCTTAAAACTTACTTTACCTGTAATCGGTGCGAGCACAGGCATTCCAACTGCTCAAGCTACATTAGCTAACTTTGTAGCCCATCTATTTCCTAAAAGCATCGTTGAAGCGATGGCCACTAATGACATTTTACAAATCGTAGTATTTTCAATGTTCTTTGGCTTATCGTGTGCTGCCATCGGTGACTTAGCTAAACCCGTGGTTATGATGTTAGATTCATTAACCCACATTATGCTAAAAATGACTGCATACATTATGCACTATGCACCGGTTGCGATATTTGCGGCAATGGCATCAGTAGTTGCTACTCAGGGTATCGGTATTCTTGTGGTTTACGGCAATTTTATAGGCGAATTTTATTTAGGCTTACTGCTACTTTGTACAGCACTCACTGGCGTAGGTTTTATATTTTTAAGAATCCGAATATTCTCTTTACTACGACACATACGTGAACCTATGCTACTGGCTTTTGGTACTGCCAGCAGCGAAAGCGCTTACCCTAAATTATTACAACAATTAGAACGTTTTGGCTGTGACGAAAAAGTCTGCGGCTTAGTTTTGCCTTTGGGTTATTCTTTCAACCTAGATGGCAGCATGATGTATATGACCTTCGCGGTTTTATTTATTGCTCAGGCTTATGGAATCGATATGGCCTTAAGTGATCAACTAGTTATGCTTTTGGTTTTATTATTTACCAGTAAAGGCGTAGCGGGTGTACCTAGAGCATCATTGATAGTCATCGCAGCAACCTTGTCTCAGTTCAAAATTCCTGAAGCTGGTTTATTACTCTTACTAGGCATAGACCAAATTTTAGATATGGGCCGGAGCGCAACTAATGTATTTGGCAATAGTATTGCTGCGAGCTTAATAAGCAAATGGGAAAAAGCGTTGCGTTAAACTATACACAATCGCCATATTCTAAAATTAATAAACGGCAATCAAATAAGGTTTGAGGCATCTGAGTACTAATATAAAATCGTAAAATAAATTCTAGCAATAAATATAAAGTCAAAGTCCGAGCAGCAACACTAAATAGTTTGTAACGGGTGTTTTGCGAACATAACCACACTGAACGTATCCACCATACGATGGGTAGCACTAACATACCATGTACCGTTTTCCAACTTGCAATCGTATAAGTTTCTGTCATCGCGCGATAATCAATGTAATAAAGTACAACATTAACTAATACAAAAAAAGGCCAAAAAGCTCGCCATAATGAGCTTTTACCTAACCAAGCTGAATAAAGTTTTTGATACCAACCATTAGCTGAAGAATCTCGCCAAGAGCTTTTAACTGAAGGCGTATAACAATAAACCAGCAAAAAAAGGGTAGTTAAAAATATACTCGCTTCAAGCTGTGAAAATAATTGGCTATAAGTAAAAATAATCGGTAAGGTTTTAATAAACATAGCTTTTAAATCCCTAATCTAACACTAAAATCTGTTTTTGCTACTTTGCTAAGCTAATCATCAAAAACAGCCAGCACTTATATTAAATGATGTCATCAAACACGTACAAGATTTTTATATATACAGCATTGCCTTGCGAAGCTAAACCTTTGATTGAGCATTACAAACTCAAAAAGGATTTAACAGTTCACGCCTTCGCTGTTTATTTAAATAATGATATCTGTCTAGTAGTCAGTGGCTTAGGTAAAAGTGCAATGGCTGCCGCAGTGGCTTATTCACAAGCACGCTATATTGCAATTGAACATGCGGTCTTAGTTAATATCGGCACAGCTGGACATCGCCAGTATCCCTTAGGAGAGCTATTTTTAATAGACAAGATAACAGATAGTGATAGCAAAAAAAGTTACTATCCTGCTTTAATTACTACAGCACCTTGTCGTCGCGCGAGTCTTCAAACCGTATCTAAACCCCAAACCGAATATCATGCATCGGAACTGTGTGACATGGAAGCTTCGGCCTTTTATGAAACCGCAGTCCGTTTTACTACTAACGAACTTATTTTATGTTTGAAAGTGATTTCTGATAACCAAGATTCATCGATAGATGCGATAAATGCTAAACAAGTTACTGCACTAATTGCAACACAATTATCAATTATTGCAGCATTACTCATTAAGGTTAGCGAAATTGCAGCTTTAATTACTGCACCTGAACCACAACTATTTTATCAATTGCTGGAGCATTATCATTTTACAGCGCAGCAACGCCAACAATTAAAGAGCCAATTATCTCGCTGGGATACTTTAACTGATCATCAATCTTTATTATTGGAGGCTACTAATTTAGTAAGTGGTAAAGATGTTTTACTTTGGTTAGATTCACGCCTTAATATGATCAAATTTTATTTATAACAAACAAAACCTACAATTAATCAACTTTCATAGCTATTTAGTAACATAATAACTGTTACAAGAGAATAATAAAAAACTTGAAAGACTTAAATTTATTATAGATAAAAACTTAAACTATTATAAAATCATTTAATTTACTTCTTTATGTTTTCCAATTTTTAATAAAACCACTCACCTTTAAAGTATTTCCATTAGCTACATTCAACTATACAAATAATAATATGCTAAAAATAATCCTTCCAGCATTTGTTTTCGCATTCTTAATTTCAGGTTGTTCTTTAGTTAAAACTGAATATAAATCCTTTGAAGGCTCTCAGTCTGGCATAGTACAAGGAAAAGGCGGATCAAAGGTCGTTATAGATAATATGGACATTTGGGATGACGGCGAACCACCTCGTAAATTTAAGGTAGTAGGTTTTATTGACGATATCCGTGACACAGGCTTATTACAAATTACAAGTCGTAGCAATATAGTTAAAAAAGCCAGAGAAGCTGGTGGTGATGCACTTATAAAACTGCATACTCAATCTCAGCTTGAAAGCTTATACTCAGCAGGTGGCGCCTCAGCTTATGCTTATGGCGTTCATGTACGCACTACTAGTTATGAAAGCTCTGACAAACTCACTACTAAATATGCTGTGATTAACTATTTAGTAGCCCCTAAGCAGCAAGAAACTGGAGCTCGATCTTCTGAAACGCCTACTGATGCTGATCAGAAAGAACAGAAAAAAGGTTTCTTTGATAAGTTGTTTGGAAATTAAGATTAGCAACTGGTCAGGCACAAATGATGTGTCTGACCTTTCATTAGAAACTACATCGTAAATAGCATAATAGCGATTAAAGCTGCAACGATGCCTATCCACTGCCTTAAGTAAATCCGTTCTTTCAAAATAATCCAAGCAAGCATAACCGTTGCGCCGGGATAAAGTGAACCCAAAGCAGAAGAAATATCAAAACGACCTGTCTTAAGTGCTTGCAGATAGAAAAAATTACCCCCCACATTAAAAAACACGTGAGCCAGAACTATTCCTAGCGATTTTCGTTGAATGGAAAATGTTTCACGTCGTATCTTTACAAAAAAGAACGTCGTCAAAGTGCCTATCGTATAAGATGAAATCATGAGTGATATAACAGAGTGACTTCCATTTATAGCGTAATGCATCGCTATAAAACTGCCACCGAAACCAATGCCTGCTAATACGGGAAGGCCTAAATTAGATAAACTTTCAAGATAAAAAGGTTTCTGGCTATCTCCTAATGAAATCAAAACCACAGCTAGCAAGGCAAAGCCAAAACCAACAAAATGTAACGATGCTGGCATACCCTGTGTCAATATGCCCACCATGATAGGAAGCACCGCTGCGAATAAAGCAGAGACAGGAGCTGCAACACTCATCCGACCAAAAGTCATACTGTAAAATAAAACCAATAAACTACCAGCTCCCAGCAAGCCCGCTAAGCCCGCAAACATGATTGATTTTGGTTCTGGGAACTGTTCAGGATACAGTGCTACAGCAATAAACAGCGCTAGCAAACCTACTATATATCCGTAAAAAACCACCAAATACAGACTCAATCTACGGGAAGCAAGACCGCCAGCAAAATCAGCTACCCCCCATGACAGCGCAGATGCGATGCCATATAAAATGGAAAACATTTTTCTTATCCTAAATGATTTATTTCGTTTGGTTATTCAAATAAGTACGCCTAGCATCACAAGCTAATCCAAAGCCAACACTAGATAAACGATTAGCATCCGCTATTTCAGCTTGAGGAAATAATTGCCGAGTTAAGTTTTGAATGATAGGCATCGCAGTACCACCACCCGTTAAGATCACCAAGCTAATATCATCTGCAAGGATACCCGCCTGCAAAACACAGGCATTGATAGTATCTATAATACTGACTAGATTTCCATATAAACTATCTTCAAACTGACTACGACTACACTCAGACTGCAAACCTGCTTCAATAAAAGACAAATTAGCTATAGTTTGTTCACTAGCACTCAAGTTTATTTTGCTGTCCTCAACACTGGCCATTAAGCTATGACCTAATTCTTCTTCCACAACAAACTGCAAACGCTGAGTTAAGGTTTTATTTGTAGATTGACTAATTAACGCAGCTAAATCACGCTTATATTTTCGGGTATACATACACTGAATTTTACTTAGCTCAGATAAATCAAAAAAAGCTGTCGAAGGAAAAGTTAAGCCTTTAGTCCCCCATAAAGAACCCATACCTAATAAAGGCATAAAACACGCCAGACTTAAGGCGCGATCAAAATCATTACCACCCATTCTGATACCTGCATTAGCCAGAATATCATCTTGGCGATCTATCTTATTTATGGAGCTTCCAGATAAACGCATAATAGTAAAGTCTGAGGTACCCCCACCAATATCCATAACCACAGCCAAACGCTCCTTATCGTCCATCGCTAATTCATGAGCAAATGCGGCTGCTATTGGTTCATATTGAAAACGAATATCTTGAAAACCTGCGGCTGAAAAAATACTTTTGAGCTGACTTTCAGCGGCTTGATTAGCTTTTTCATTGCCATCAACAAAATGCACAGGCCTACCTGCCACCACTGAATGTATTTCTTTATCAGCCAATAATTCAGCTTTGTTTTTTACATGCTTAACAAAAGGCCCAATAATTGTTTCAAATTGAGTTTGTTTACCGCTGATAATTGTTCCTTCATTCATAAGCGAGGTTCCTAGCACGCGCTTAAAACTTCTCATAAAGCGCCCCTCTTCCCTGCTTATATAAGCATTAAGGGCTTGACGACCAAATAAAGGATTAGAGTTTTCTGACTGAAAAAAAATAGTCGAAGGAATAGTCTCATGATGGCCTTCTAAAGGTACCATTGTGATAGATCCATCAACACTGTTAGCAATGGCTATCGTGGTATTTGAAGTACCAAAATCAATGCCGCAGGTAATGTCGTATAAGTACTTTTTAATGTTTATGTTCATAGAGTTGGCAAACAAATACCACATTGCACAATTAATGGAGATTTGTTAAATAGTGATGTAGTGATCGCGTCAATCACTGTTGAGTATGTTATGGTGAGGGATAAAAACGCCATGAAAGATGATTATACTTTATCTTTTTAACTTTAGCTTACGTAAACGTCTTACTGATTAAAGTGATACATTTAATATAGCATCGATGCAAGTCGTGCGACTTTCGTAATTAAGGCTTCATGTCTATACTATAAGTTCGTTAATCCCTAAATTATTAGATTATGGCCCCTATAAAAATATATTTGAACGTCCCTTTTTCTCAAAAAGATGAAGCTAAGGCACTCGGTGCAAGATGGGATGCAGCACAAAAGAGATGGTATGTTTTAGATGACAAGGACCTAAGCCTTTTTAGTAAATGGTCAACAACTTCAGTTGCCACAGAGAAAGTTAACGCAATAAGCGTGACAGCCAAAACAACTACTATCTCAAAGAACAGCAATGATGGAACCATTACTATCGCCCAACATAAAGATTTTGTAGCTTATAACGGTGAATTGCCACCTTGGAATTAGGTTAAATGTTTGGCTGGATTGATTTAATGCAGCCTTTAGAAAGTATCCAAAGAAAAGGCGGCTCGATTGTCGCTCAATCTGCGCTCCTCGGTTTTGCCTCTGCTCGTTAGATAGGGCTTCCTGCCCTCCTACCGACGCGCGGCATCCATGCCGCGCCCCTTCGGGCTAATCCAAACAAAACCTGCGCTCCTCGGCGCGGCAAACGAGAGTAAAGCCACGTTACTGCGTAACATCAGTAATTAAAAAAAACCGGTAATTTCATCCTTTTGGTAATAGTTATTCTAAGTCTATATTTCTTCAAAATTACGCTTGAACTAAGAATTTATTAATGAAATAACTTCTTCGTAACTAATAATTTTTTTATTACTATGAATGATATAGTCGGCTAGTTTTGTTATAGCCAGCCAATTTTTACTGTCACTAATAAAGTTTCCGGCCTCTACAAATAATTCATTTAATTTTTCATCTTGCTTGAGCTTATCCTTAGAATAGCTCTCTAAATAATCCCAAGCTAAAGCAAGATCTGAATCACCACCATAATTTTTTAATGCTTTTATATCAATTAACTGATAATTAAATTGTTCATCATCATTCAAATAAGCCTGTTTGGCTTCGGCTAATGGACCAATGAGCAAATTGATAATGTCTGAATCAAAGGCAATTTGGTAATCTCTGACTAAAGGTTCTAATGACTCATCAATACTCATTAATTTATCCGTTAAATCATCAACGTTATATATAAGTGATTGTATTAAGCGCCCGCCTTCGATCCTTGCCACACTTTCATCTTCTAATGTGCTATTTAGCTCATCTTGTTGAAAGTTTGGGTCTTTAAAAACAATTTGAAAAAAAACAGGTTGTTGTTGCTTTGCTTGGTTATTTAAACAAATACCAATGGCATGCCCTGCCTCATGGAATGCAATACTGTGTTTGAAATTTTGTAACCTATTATGGAACGATCGATGACTTAATTTATTACGTTTCATTATGAATAGAATAGCTAATAAGGAGGGTATTTTATGTACGAATGATTATTTAATTAACACCTAACTAGCAGATGATGTATTAATTAAATGCAAGGGCATTCGACTAATTATCTTTAATACATGTCGCTGAAGTTAGTGTTATAAAGCAGAAAGTTTTTATCTAACATAAATAAAAAGTCGCTTAGTAACGATTTTTTTTAATATTTAAGATAACTAGGTTTCTGAATAAGCATTTTATATAAAAGCCCTTAAGGAGCACAATACGTAGAAATACTCAGTTAGGGTAATGCTTATACTTTCAGAGCGAGTTGATGTCCTTTATAACCATAAAAGGCGATATAAGCGTAACAAAGTGCAGGGATGATAAAGGCGCTTTGTATACCGACGTTATCAGCAATGACACCTTGTATTAGAGGAAGAATAGCACCGCCAACAATGGCCATACATAAAATACCCGAACCTTGACGAGTATGTTGTCCTAAGCCTTTTATGGCTAATGAGAATATGGTTGGAAACATAATGGAGTTACACAACCCAACCGCAAGAATAGACCACATGACTAATTCCCCTGTACCCATGACTGCCGTTAACACCAAGATAACAGCGATCAAGGCATTAAAAGTCAGTAGTTTATTCGCGGCCATTTTTTGCATTATCACAGCACCCAAAAAGCGACCGACCATAGCACCACCCCAATAAAATGAGGCATATTTCCCTGCTTCTACAACAGATAAGCCAGCGATCTTGGGTTCAGTTAAAAAGTTAATTAAAAAACTACCGATGCAGACTTCAGCGCCTACATACATAAAAATGGCCAATGCACCCAAGACCAAATGTCGATAAGCCCAAGCACTGGCTTTTTCTTTAATAGGCCTAGTCGTTTGCTTATCAAGCTCAATATCTGTTAACTGAATATCGGGTAATTTAATCAACGCAAATAAAACCGCCATTAGCAATAGCAGTGTTGCCAGACCCAAATAAGGAATTTGTACAGCAGCAGCCTGTAATGATTGATAAGCACTTAATTCAAGGCTATTTAGTTTAGTAATATCTTCGGCACTTTTGACCGCTGCTGTTAAAACGATGAGTGCCCCAAAATAAGGCGCAATAGTGGTACCCAAAGAATTAAAAGCTTGAGTGATTGTTAATCGACTTGAGGCTGTTTCAGGCTTCCCTAATAAGCTTACATAAGGATTAGCAGCCACTTGTAATAAAGTAATACCAGAGGCTAACACAAATAAAGCAACCAAAAACAAAGAATAAGATTGCAGATTAGCTGCGGGATAAAATAGTAAACAACCGATACTGGCAATGGCTAAGCCCGTCACTATGCCTGCTTTGTAGCTTATTTTTTTAAGTAAATAACCACTAGGAACAGAAACGACAAAATAGGCGGCAAAAAAACAAAACTGCACCAGCATCGCTTGGGTATAACTAAGTGTAAATACAGCTTTTAAATGCGGAATTAAAATATCATTTAAACAAGTGATAAAACCCCAGATAAAAAACAAAGTCGTTAATAAGCTTAACGACCCTAAATAAGAGGTTTTTTTAACTTCGGTGACCTTAGTCATTAGAACATAGCCTTAAGGTTTATTAAGCATAAAAGTGGCTGTTTCATGACCCACCATAACCTTAAACTCACCAGGCTCAATGATTCTTTTAAGATCAACACCGATAAAAGATAAGTCCTCTGGTTTTAAAGTAAAGTGTAGCGTTTGCTTTTGTCCAGCAGCCAACTCTACTTTCTTAAAGGCTTTTAACTGTCGACTAGGTCTAGTTACGCTGGCCGCTACATCATTAAGATAAACTAAAACAGTTTCTTTACCGCTAATTAAGCCAGTATTTTTAACATCGACACTTAGCTCTATAGAGTCGCCCATATTAAATTTATCGCTAGCCAATTTAAGATCACTGGTTTTAAACGAGGTATAACTTAAGCCATGACCAAAAGCATACAAAGGATGATAGGTATTACTTTCATAAGTCTCTATCGGCTTATGATCATATAAAACAATGTCATTGGTGTCTCTGGGATAAGAAATAGGCAATTTACCATTAGGGTTATAGTCACCATAAAGAATATCAGCGATGGCCTCCCCTCCTTCCATACCCGGTAGAAAGCCAAGTATAACCGCAGAGGCTAAATCAGCTTGCTCAGTAATGATACGCGGTCTACCCCCTGTCATAATTAATATAACGGGCTTCCCCGTCGCTAACATAGCATTAGCTAATTTGATTTGCGTAGCCTCTAGATTTAAAGAGCCTATATTGCCAACCGTTTCTGTATAAGGTTTTTCGCCTAAACACAGCACAATAACATCGACATTTTTAGAGGCTTCTAAAGCGGCTTGCTTATCAAGAACACTATTTTCCAAGTATGTAACTTTGCCCAAAGATTTATTTTGTAGGGCTTTATAAATCGTTAACTTATCTTTTGGATATAAACTTTCATTATCACCTTGCCAAGTCAGCGTCCAGCCACCATTCATCACGCTTAATAAATTAGCATTAGGTCCTGCAATCAATATATTGGCGCTCTTTTTTAAAGGCAGAATGTGCTGATCATTTTTTGCCAAAATGATAGATTCTCTAGCAGCTTGGCGATTAGTATCGGTCGCCAATTCGGTAGCAAAATGCTCAGCCTCAGGTAATAAAGGTTTCGGGGGATTAAATAAGCCGGCTTGGTACTTTACGGTTAATATTCTAGCAACGGCTTGATCAATTCTAGCTAAAGGCACTTCACCGGTATTAACTAACTTCAGCAATAAATCATAGAAAGAATAATCAAATGGCACCATACTCATATCAACGCCAGCCATGACTGCAATTTTAACGGCTTCTTTTTCATTAGCCGCTAATTTATCACGGGTATATAGGCGTTTAATATCTTCCCAGTCAGAAACAGTAAAACCTTTAAAGCCCAGTTCATCGCGTAAGATAGTTGTTAAATATTGATAATTAGCATGGCCGGGGATGCCATCAACTTCCGCTGAATTAACCATAATAGTGGGCGATCCGGCTTTTATTGCTGCTTCAAAAGTCGGCAAAAAATATTCACGCAACATTCTTTCACCTATCCAAGCGGGCGTTCTATCTTTACCATTAATAGGAAAGCTATAGCCTACATAGTGCTTCAAACAAGTTAACGCTTTGTTGGGCGCAGAAAAATCATCGCCCTGATGACCTTTAATATAAGAAGTTCCCATAGCGGTCGCTAAATGGACATCTTCACCATAAGTTTCCCATAAACGCGGCCATAAGGGTTGACGCCCTAAATCCATAACCGGCGAGAAATTCCACTGCAAACCAGCAACACGTAATTCTCTAGCAGTAATTTCACCTTCTTTAAAACTTAAATCAGTATTAAAGGTTGCCGCCATATTGATGGCTTGTGGAAATAACACCGAATTTTTAGTATACGTAGCCCCATGAATCGCATCAATACCATAAATCACTGGGATTTTTAAGCGAGATTGGCCAGTGACAGCTTGAATAGAATTTAAAACATTGCGCCAAACAGCGACTGTTTGCGCTTGGTTATTGGGTGTTTGCGGGGCATTGAGTATCGAGCCAACATGGTATTTTAAAATAGCATCTTCTAATTTTCTTTGATCAATAGGATTTTCACTATTGAGTTCTGCTGCAATCACTGAAAAATCAATTTGTGTCATCTGGCCTATTTTTTCTTCTAGGCTCATTTCGGACAATAATTGTTTAACCTTAAAATCGATTTCGTTGTTTGATTGCACGGTATTCAAAGCACACCCCAATAGTAAGAATAATGGCCCAAGAAATATTATAAATTTTCTATACAAGTTAAGAACTCTTGAGGGTTAATATTAATGATATAAGCTCTGTAGGGTGGATGCGCTGGCGCTTATCCACCCTACAATAGTTGGTTACGTAGGTCGGATTAGCGATAGCGTAATCCGACAATATACCCTGCACAATGTCGGGTTACGCTATCGCTAACCCGACCTACACAAGTATTGAGCTCTTTAATAAACTAAAAAGAGGCCAAATAAAGACTGCTGGTCGCAATCAACACCCACATTATTTATAGTTCCTATGCCGGAAACGCTTTACTCGCTTTCGCTCGAAAAGTCTTATTCCGGCCTACACAAGATCATAATGAGTGGATGCGTAGGTCGGATTAGCGATAGCGTAATCCGACAAAATACCCTAATCAATGTCGGGTTACGCTATCGCTAACCCAAGCCACATACATGTATTGAGTTCTTTAAAAGAATAAAAAAGAGGCCAAATAAAGACTGCTGGTCGCAATTAATACCCACTTTAGTTTTATAAGGAAAGGTAGTTTTTGCCAATAAAAAACTACATCCTGACGTAACAATATCCATTCAGTTTTATAACGGGCGTATTTAACAGGAATAGTCATTAAATATCGAAACAAAATTCTGAGTAGAACACGCGCTAAACGATACAGTGGATAAGCTACAATACTGACGATAGTATAATAAACAATAACTTGAGTTTCATGAAGTCCAGTATGAAACCAATGTTCAACCAGATGATCAAGCATGGTCTCAACTCCTTCAAAAGCTACATCAGCTACTTCAAAGATGAGTTCAAAAATCAAATGAAATAATTCAGTTACTAACTCTATAACCACATCAGGAATAGTGATCATAATGACTATTCCCACTAGCACTAAGCCATATATAATCTTTTGATATGTCGTTAAAATCATTGCCAGCCTGTCAGTTACTAACTACGAAACAAAATTTCTGTAAGAGTTTATCACTTTAAGCCCTGAGTCCAAACCTTAGCATTTCTAAATATACGCATCCAGGCGCCATATTCGTGCCAATCTTCTGGATACCAAGAGTTTTGGATCTTCCTAAAACAACGCTCAGGATGCGGCATCATAATCGTAAAACGCCCGTCCGTATTGGTTAAACCAGTAATACCTAGAGCAGATCCGTTGGGATTAGCAGGAAAGTCCGTCGTCTTTACACCGTAATTATCTATATAACTCAAAGCGACGGCATTTGCATCAATTGCGTCTTGAGGTGATGCAGCAAACTCAGCACGACCCTCACCATGAGCAATAGCTACCGGCATGCGTGACCCTTCCATGCCCGCAAATAAAATAGAAGGCGATTTTTGCACTTCAACCATGGCCACTCTGGCTTCGAATTGTTCTGAAGTATTACGCATAAATTTTGGCCAATGTTCAGCGCCTGGAATAATATCTTTTAAGCCTGCCATCATCTGACACCCATTACAAACACCTAAGCCAAAGGTATCAGACCGTTGAAAGAAAGCCGAAAATTCTTCCCTAGCACGCGGGTTAAATAAAATAGATTTAGCCCAACCGCCACCCGCACCTAAGACATCACCATACGAAAAGCCACCGCAAGCCACTAAGCCTGTAAAATCACTTAGGCTTACTCGGCCATTGATAATATCACTCATGTGTACATCGATACTGGTAAAACCGACTCGATCAAAAGCAGCTGCCATTTCCACATGGCCGTTAACACCCTGCTCTCGCAAAATGGCTACTTTAGGTCTCTCAGATGCGGGATAAGCTGCGCAAACATCGTCATTAATATCAAATGTTAAATGGGCATGTAAGCCAGGATCATTGTCATCGGCGATACGTTCGAACTGTTGACGAGCGCAATCAGGGTTATCACGCAAAGCCTGCATTCGATAACTGACTTCAGACCAATAACTTTGCAACTTAGCACGACTAGCCGTATAGATAACTTCGTTTTTAAAATTAAGCGTTAATTGTGGCTGTTGAGTCACTTCACCAACAATAGAAATACAGTCTTTTAAGCCGTACTCCGTTAATAGCGCGATAATAGATTCACGATCAGAGCTACGAATTTGTAATAACGCACCTAGCTCTTCATTGAATAATGCTGTCAAAACATCAGCGCCAAATGAATCTAGGGTTAATGACACACCTAAACGACTAGCGAACATCATTTCTGCGACAGTCGCTAAAACACCGCCATCAGAACGATCATGATAAGCCAGTACTTTACCTAAACCATTCAAAGTTTGCAGTGCAGAGAATAACGCTTTTAAAAGAGCAGGATTATCCAAATCAGGACATTCATTGCCCAGTTGATTGTAAGCTTGAGCCAACACCGAGCCACCTAAACGACCCGAACCCAAATCAACCATCAATAATAAGGTACTTTCGTCAGCTAGCCACTTTAGCTGAGGCGTGAGTGTTTTACTGACATCAAGCACTGGTGCAAACGCAGTAACAACCAATGATAAAGGCGCAGTCATAGTTTTTTCAACAGCGCCCTCTGACCAAACAGTTTTCATCGACAATGAATCTTTACCGACAGGTATCGCGATACCTAACTCAGGACAAAGCTCCATACCTACCGCTTTTACGGTATCAAATAGAACGGCATCCTCACCCTGAAAGCCCGCAGCAGCCATCCAATTAGCTGATATTTTAATTTTGGATAAGGATTCTATCTGAGCGGCGGCAAGATTTGTTAAGGCCTCAGCTATGGCCATACGACCCGAGGCTGGACCATCGATTACAGCAAGTGGTGAACGCTCACCCATTGCCATGGCTTCACCTGTTAGAGCATAAAAACCAGATGCGGTTACAGCAACATCGGCCACAGGCACTTGCCAAGGACCGACCATTTGATCTCTAGCAACTAAACCTGTTACAGAACGATCACCGATATGAATTAAAAAACTTTTGTCTGCAACAGCAGGAAATGATAAGACTCGCTCTACCGCATCATTAATATCAATGCCCGCTAAATCTAAGGCACAAGTATTAGGTTTTACATGCTTAACCTGTCTATGCATTTTTGGTGGTTTACCAAATAATAATGACATAGGAATATCAACAGGCTTGTCTCCTAATAAACTATCATTAAGCGTTAAGTGTTCCTCTTGAGTCGCCTCACCTATCACCGCAAATAAACAATGTTCACGTTCACAAAACGAACTAAATAACGGCAATGATTCTGGCTTAATAGCTACCACATAACGTTCTTGTGCTTCATTACACCAGATCTGCATAGGTGACATGCCAATATCGGCATTATGCACTTTACGTAATTCAAAACGCCCTCCCCGCTCACAATCATGAATGATTTCTGGCACAGCGTTAGAAAGACCACCGGCACCGATATCATGTATGGAAATAATAGGGGTATCAGTCCCTAAAGAATTACAGTGATTAATCACTTCCTGACAACGACGCTCCATTTCTGGATTTTCTCGTTGTACCGAAGCGAAATCTAAGTCTTCCGAACTAGTGCCTGATGCTTGAGAAGAAGCAGCGCCTCCACCCAAGCCAATAAGCATTGCAGGGCCGCCCAAAATAATAATCAAAGAGCCTGCGGGTATAGGCTGCTTATCAATCAACATGGGGCGAATATTACCCATGCCACCTGCAATCATAATAGGCTTATGATAGCCCTTGTATTCTCGACCTTCAGCACCCAAGACAACTTGCTCAAAATTACGAAAATAACCTGCTAAATTAGGCCGACCAAATTCATTATTAAAGGCTGCGCCACCCAAAGGGCCTTCCAACATAATATCTAAAGCTGAGGCAATACGCTCTGGTTTACCAATGTCAGCTTCCCAGGGCTGAGCGTAACCAGGGATTTTTAAATGCGATACCGAAAAACCGGTTAAACCTGCTTTAGTCGCTGAACCTCTACCGGTAGCGCCTTCATCACGAATTTCTCCGCCCGAACCGGTCGCCGCTCCAGGAAAAGGAGAAATAGCGGTGGGATGGTTGTGAGTTTCAACTTTCATCAATAAATGCGCGTCTTCTTCAACATAAGCATACTCACCCGTGGTCGCATTTCTGATAAAAACCTGAGCTTTAGAACCCACTGCAACAGAAGCATTATCATGATAAGCAGACAAAATCCCCTCAGGACTTTTGGTTGCCGTGTTGCGTATCATGGCAAATAATGATTGAGCTTGTTCAACGCCATCAATCGTCCAATTGGCATTAAAAATCTTATGTCGGCAATGTTCAGAATTGGCTTGAGCAAACATCATTAACTCAACATCGGTTGGATTTCTGCCTAGTTTTTGAAAGCCATCAGTTAAGTAGTCTATTTCATCATCTGATAAGGCCATACCCAATTCTTGGTTGGCAGTCACTAAGGCTTCTCGACCCTGTTCAAGAAGCTTAATAGCAACTAAGGGTTTAGG
>Ga0214181_1000143_pt1 | contig 19267 bp, 9 predicted proteins | sample TroBogEpilimnion_19_FD_153019 | JGI IMG/M metagenome (GOLD analysis project Ga0214181, IMG submission 153019) | Freshwater microbial communities from Trout Bog Lake, WI - 05NOV2007 epilimnion | ecosystem: Environmental > Aquatic > Freshwater > Lake > Epilimnion/Euphotic zone | place: Trout Bog...
CATCAAATCGCATTGTCGACAGGCTTCTTGAGCTAATTTCCAAGCATCAACAGGGAGTTGTTCACCAAACCAAACGACACCTGGACGAATAGGGCCATCGCAGTCATTACAATGAGGCGGATCAATACGGTTTTCCACATTAGCAGTGTCTTTTGATACAGTCTGTTCTGGTAAATCATAAGCTTGATCACACTCCAAACAACGAGGCTGATGCAAACTGCCATGCAGGTGCAAGACATTTTGGCTGCCGGCACGCTCATGCAGATCATCCACGTTTTGCGTTATCAGCGTGACCTTGGGTATCTGCTCAGCTAGTTGAGCAATAGCGTAGTGGGCTGGATTAGGTTGGGCTTGTAAAACCCGTTTACGTCGCCATTCATACCAACCCCATACCAAAGCAGGATCAGCTCTAAAACCTTGTTCGCTGGCTAAAGTTTCAGCCTCATATTTTTTCCATAAGCCCGTTAACGCATCTCGAAAGGTAGCAATGCCAGATTCTGCAGAGACACCGGCGCCAGTAAGAATAACTAGGTGTTGAGATTTTTGTATTTTTTCAATCAAAGTATCGGCAAACATCGTAAAACCTTTTGAAGTAGAGGGTAGAGTCTATGGTAATAATGTCAGTTTTTAACCAGCTAAATAGGCGGTGGCGCTAAAACAATCCTTTCGTTATCAGTATCAGATTCGCTCAAAATACCTCGTTCTACCATCGCCTCAACAATCACTGCCGCACGGTTATAACCGATTTTAAATTGTCGTTGTATACTGGAAATGCTTGCTTTACGCGACTCTGTAACAAACTTGATCGCTTCATCATATAAAGCATCTTGCTCTGAATCTGTTTCCAGCTTATCTAAGTTGCTTTCTAACACTTCTAGCATTACTTCCTCAATGAGTTCAGGCTCTGATTTATTCATGAGTTGATCAATAATGTCTTTAGCGCTTGTTTTAGTAAGAGCAACTGTAGTGATTTCATCAAACCAATGTTCAAATAAATGGCTACCCACATTAAAGGCATTATTAATAGTTGCAATTGAAGGGTCAGTGCCTTCAAAGTCTATGCAATGTCGCCATCTAATAGTGCCTTGTGTATCAGTGCAAGTTATTGCACCCCATTTGCTACAGGCATTGATGTAATTAAATAAAGTTGCGCAGTCATTCAGCTTATTAGCTAAAGCATTAAAAGGTGCATAAAAATAAAATTTTAATACATCGCGCTTTTCGTCTGTTTCAATCCACACCTTAAATGATTGATTTTTGATTGAATAATAAAAGCTCACACTCGATGTTTGGTTTTCTTCATCAAGATTAATTTCATCATTCCACTCTAAATGGTTTAACCATTCTTGAACTTTTCCTGCTAATTTCATAGGCTTAGTTTTTACAATGTCAGCTTCTTCCTCGAAGTTGGATTCAGTCTGTGCATCACAATTAAAATTGTCATATTGTCCGATTTCGCCGCCCGCATTTGCAAAAGCAGGGACTTCATCATTGCTGTTTTTAGTGGATTTCATAGATAAGTCAATTTAGTCGGTAAAGTTAAAAATAATTTTAATGTCGCCATTCATAAATGAGCGGACGAATCTATTATTGGCTAACTTGGCGACAAATTATGACTAATTGAGTGATGGGCTTTGGATTAAGCAAATTTAAAGGTTAAAAAGGTTCTATGTGAATTAGAGTGGGTAATCTTTGTGGCCCTATGTAATGGATAAAATGATTTATTGTAGGGGCGAATTCATTCGCCACTACAGATCATAATCTTCTTAGGTTATCACTCTTGCAAGGGCAAGCTATGGTCGAACAACTCCTAGCACCTTTATTGAAACGTAATTAAAAATTATTGTAGCCTAACGTTAAGGTTTGATGGTTTACCGTTAGGTTTTGAATCAGCACATAATAAAATTGTTGCCTTTACATCAGCGATATTTATAGAACAGTTTGTATTTGTTGGCATACATAGGCGTTAAATACCATGCAAGAAACTTTTGTTTACATACAATCGAGTAACTACCCAATCAAATTATTTTTTGTTGTCATACTTTCGCGTTAGTTACCGTGCAAGCCGTTTTTGTTGTTATACATTCGCGCTAATTACCGCACAAACTATTTTTGTTTGCTATTATTTGCCTACAATTATTGCATGGCAGGTAACTATAAAAATCAATTGATATAGATTTTTTATTGAAGGCTCTGGTTCAAGTCTTGCTCGTTCATATAGAGCCAGATTATTATGTTTCCACCAATTAATTAAAGGAGTTCACGAAAGAAATTGCCAATGATTGAACGAGAGCGAACAGTAACACCACACACTAACTCAACACTGCTAACAATTTTGTATCCTGGCAAAGTGTGTCCAGTAGTAACTGTTACTGTCAAGTTGCGCATGCACAATCGCTACCTCCGCCAGAGACTCCATAAACATAAACGTATCCGTAATATTCTGGAACTGCGCAAGACAAAGCTTACCGGTTGTGAAGAAACTATCGGCATCGTTCGCTCGGTTAAATTGCAAAAGGAGCTGGAGCGAATCGCAAGATTGAAACTGAAAATACGCGATTCGATTCAGAGAATGTGAGATTATTAGAGCAGTTCGTGCGTAGGGCATATAATGAGCGCACATGATGGTTAGATAATAAGTGCCTAAATCAGCCGCTTCCAGTTGCAAATTGAGAGCAGGCAAAGTTGATGGCGGGTATGCAGTCCTAACACACCTCCCTAATGTAATTACATTGAACCTAAGGAATTTAAGATTGATTTTTTTAGGATTTATATGAATAACAAAGGAAATACCTACTGTGAATAAACAACAGCTCGCCGCAAAGATCTGGGAATCTGCCAATCAAATGCGGTCCAAAATTGAGGCCAACGAATATAAGGATTACATTCTCGGTTTCATCTTTTATAAATATCTCTCTGACAAACAACTCTCCTTTGCAAGAAGCGAGGATTTCAGCGATCAAGATATCCTCGCCCTTTCCGAAGAGGATACAGAGACCGTGGAGCATATTAAAAGCAATATTGGCTATTTCATGGCCTATGATCATCTATTTTCAACTTGGATCGAGCTGGGCAGTGATTTTGACGTTTCGAATGTGCGCGATGCACTGTCGGCCTTCAGTCGGTTAATCCATCCTAATCATAAACGACTGTTTGATGGTATCTTTAAAACGCTGGAAACGGGGTTAAGTAAACTTGGTGATACGTCGGCCAAACAGACCAAAGCAATCAGTGAGCTAATTCAGCTTATTAAAGACATCCCGATGGATGGCCGGCAGGGCTATGATGTCTTGGGTTTTATTTATGAATACCTGATCAGTATGTTTGCCGCGAATGCCGGTAAAAAAGCCGGCGAGTTTTATACGCCGCATGAAGTATCGTTGTTGATGTCCGAAATTGTGGCTGACCACGTTAAAGAAAAGAAAACCATCCAGATCTACGACCCCACCAGCGGCTCTGGCTCGCTGTTGATTAATATCGGTCATAGCATCGCCAAGCACATGGATGATGTCAACAACATTAAATATTATGCACAGGAACTTAAAGAGAACACCTACAACCTGACCCGTATGAATCTGGTGATGCGCGGCATTCTGCCGGACAATATTTTTACGCGCAACGCCGACACGCTGGAAGATGATTGGCCCTATTTCGATGAAACCGATCCGATCAACACTTACAACCCACTCTATGTTGATGCCGTTGTTTCTAATCCACCCTACTCGCAAAAGTGGGATTCAGAGCATAAAGAGAGTGATCCTCGTTATTCTCGTTTTGGATTGGCTCCCAAATCGAAAGCCGATTTTGCCTTTCTACTACATGACCTTTACCATCTAAAGCCAGACGGCATTATGACTATTGTGTTGCCACATGGCGTTTTGTTTCGTGGTGGCGAAGAAGGTACGATCCGCAAGAACTTGATTGAATACAATCATATCGATGCCATCATTGGTCTGCCGCCTAATATCTTTTTTGGTACCGGTATTCCCACCGTTGTGCTGGTGCTTAAGCAAAAGCGGGCCAATACCGATGTGCTCATCGTCGATGCCTCCAAAGGCTTTGCCAAGGAGGGAAAGAACAACAAGCTACGCGCGTCAGATATTAAAAAAATCTGCGACACGGTTATCGCGCGTGACAGTGTGCCTCGCTTCAGCCAGCTGGTGTTGAGAAGTGAGATCCAAAAAAATGATTACAACCTCAATATTCCGCGTTATGTTGATTCGTCAGAACCCGCCGAAAGCTGGGATATTTACGCCTCTATGTTTGGTGGCATTCCCCAGAGCGAACTGGATGAGCTTGCCGCCTATTGGCAGGCTTTCCCTACTTTACGTGACGCGCTCTTTACCCAGACCGATACCCCTTATGTAGCGCCGAAGGTGGATGATCTTGGCCAAGCGATTCGCGAACATGTCGAAATTACCCGTTTTAAGGCGACCTTTGCCGCCGCTTTTGCTGACTTTAACGGTTGGCTAAATACCGAGCTGATTGCGCAGATGCTCACGCTAAAGATTGCCCAACAAGAGCACCGCATTGGCGCCGCTATTTTCACCCGTCTTGAACCTGTTCCTCTGCTTGATAAATACCACGCCTACCAATTACTCGACGAGCAGTGGCAGCAGATCGAAATCGACCTAGAAATCCTGCAGACCGAAGGCTTTGGTGCCGCCCGTGTGGTTGATCCCAACATGATAACTAAAACCAAAGATGGCAAAAAAGAAGAGGTGCAGGATGGCTGGAAAGGCCGCATTATGCCCTTTGAGCTGGTGCAGACCACCTATCTGAGTGAGAAGCTGGAAGCTGTGCAAACAAAGGAGCAGAGGCTAAGCGAAATCGGTGCTCAATTCGAAGAAATTCTGGAGTCACTGACCGAAGAAGAAAGAGAGGCTGATGCCGTCAACGAATCCGGCGACAGTTTTGTCAACGCCGCTGTCATCAAAGAAGCGAAATCGTTCCAAATCGAGGTCAAAAAAATAGGCGCATTTGAAACCGAATCCTACGAAGCGAAGATATTACAGGTGGCTGAACTAATTGCCGAAGAAAAACAGCTTAAGGCCACGATCAAAAAAGAAGCCGCCGCCCTGCATTTGCTGACCAAAAGCACCATCGAAAGCTTGAGTGATACGCAAGTTCATGAACTGCTCGAACTTAAATGGATTTGCCCACTCAATGCTGCGCTCCATCAACTGCCCACCGTGTTGATCGAAATGCTAACAGTGAAGCTGCAAGCGTTCGCCGATAAATATAAGATCACTTACGCAGACAACGCTCGTACCATTCGGCAGACCGAAACCAGCCTTGCAAACCTGATCGACGAACTCGAAGGCAATGTCTTTGATATGCAGGGACTCGACGAATTTAAAATCCTGCTGAAGGGCGAATAAGATGCCGGAGCAGAATAAAAAAATGGTGCCGCAAATCCGTTTTAAGGGGTTTTCTGAGGAGTGGATCGAGGATCAATTAGGTGAAAGAGTCGAATTTTTCAGCGGATTAACATACTCACCTAGCAACGTTCAGAATGGGGTTGGAACTCTTGTCCTGCGTTCTTCCAATGTTAAAAACGGTGAGGTTGTCGAAGCTGACAATGTATATGTGGACTCAAAAATTGTTAATTCCAAAAATGTCGAAGTTGGTGACATTGCAGTTGTAGTGCGAAATGGTTCACGGTCGCTCATTGGCAAACATGCGCAGATAAAGGTGAAAATGGATAACACAGTCATTGGAGCGTTTATGACTGGAATACACTCTCAACGTCCTGCCTTTACTAACGCCCTTCTTGATACAGTGCAATTCGATAATGAGATTGCCAAAAACTTAGGGGCGACAATCAATCAAATAACCACCGGATCATTCAAAAAAATGATGTTCCATTTTCCTGAACCTGCTGAACAAATCCAAATTGGAGTTTATTTCAAAGAGCTAGACCAGATGATTGGGCTGCATCAGCGCAAGCATGAAAAGTTGGTGACGCTGAAAAAGGCGATGCTCAAAAAGATGTTTCCGCAAAACGGAGCCACCACCCCCGAAATCCGCTTTAAAGGCTTTTCAAAGCCTTGGGAAGAGAAAAAATTGGGGGAATGCGCCAAGTTTTCCAAAGGCCAAGGTTACTCAAAAGGTGATCTAGTGGCATCAGGTGCACCAATAGTTTTATATGGAAGGTTATATACGAATTATCAGACTGAGATTTCTGAGGTAGACACTTTCGTAATAGAAAATATAGGATCTGTTAAGAGTACTGGCAAAGAGGTCATTGTTCCGTCATCAGGAGAAACCCCGGAAGACATTGCTAGAGCCTCTGCTATTGTTAAAGCCGGCCTGCTTCTCGGTGGTGACCTTAATATTATATTACCGGCCAGTAACATTGACTCTTGCTTTCTAGCATTAACGATATCAAACGGAACACCTCGGAAAGATTTGGAAAAAAGAGCTCAGGGGAAAACTGTGGTTCATATACGTAATTCTGATTTGGAAACGGTAACAGTTCGATATCCTTCGATGGAAGAACAGAAAAAAATCGGCACCTATTTCCGTCAATTGGACGAGCTGATTGAGCAGCATGGAACCCAACTAACGAAGCTGAAACAGATCAAAACGGCCTGTTTAGAAAAAATGTTTGTTTAACCGACTGATCATAGAAGACACATCACATTATGACCTTTACCAGCGAAGCGCAATTTGAAGCAGCCGTCATCCAGGAACTAACCCAGCGTGGCTGGGAGCCGGAGGTAATTAAAAACCCATCCGAGGCGGATTTACTGAAAAACTGGGCCACGATTCTGTTTGAGAATAATCGCGGGGTGGATCAGCTCAATGATATCGCGTTGACTGATGGCGAGATGCAGCAAATCATGGAGCAGATCACGGATCTACGTTCCCCGCTGAAGCTGAACGGCTTTATCAACGGCAAGACGGTGGCGATTACCCGCGACAATCCAGCGGATACGCTGCACTTTGGTAAAGAGGTGAGTCTTAAAATCTATGATCGTCGTGAGATTGCGGCGGGGCAAAGTCGTTATCAGATTGTGCAGCAGCCGCGTTTTGCCCGAAGCTCGGAACTTATGCGCGATCGGCGAGGGGATTTATTACTGCTGATTAACGGCATGCCGGTGATCCATATTGAGCTAAAACGGAGCGGTATCGCCGTCAGTCAGGCCTATTACCAAATCGAAAAATATGCCGCTGAAGGGATTTTTACCGGGCTGTTTGCATTGCTGCAGCTTTTTGTAGCGATGGAACCGGCGGAAGCGGTGTATTTTGCCAATCCTGGGCCGGAGGGGCGTTTTAATAAAGATTATTACTTCCACTGGGCCGATTATAACAATGAGCCGATCAAAGATTGGAAGGCTGTCACTTTAACGCTGCTGTCTATCCCGATGGCGCACCAGTTGATCGGCTTTTACACGGTGGCTGACGATTCCGACGGGGTACTCAAGGTGATGCGCAGTTATCAGTATTACGCCGCGCACACGATTTCTGATAAGGTGGCAAGAACCGACTGGAAGAATCCGAATCGGCTTGGCGGCTATATCTGGCACACCACGGGATCGGGCAAAACCATGACCAGCTTTAAGTCGGCGCAATTGATTGCCAACTCAAAAGATGCTGATAAGGTGGTTTTTCTGATGGATCGTATCGAGTTGGGTACGCAGTCTCTGCGTGAGTATCAGGGCTTTGCCGATGATAATGAAACGGTGCAGGCTACCGAAAATACGGGGATCTTGGTGAGTAAGCTGACCAGTAACGCCCCCGCCAATACCTTAATCGTCACCTCGATTCAGAAGATGAGTAACATCAAGGATGAGGACGGCGGCATGAATGCGCATGACTTAGAGCGCATTAATAACAAACGAATAGTGTTTATTGTCGATGAGTGCCACCGCTCTACCTTCGGCGATATGCTGCAGGACATTAAAACCAACTTTCCATCGGCAATCTTTTTCGGCTTTAGTGGCACGCCGATTCATGAAGAAAATCAACGTCACGAAAATACCACAGCGGATGTGTTTGGTAATGAGCTGCATCGCTACAGTATCGCCGATGGGATTCGGGACAAAAATGTGTTGGGCTTTGATCCTTATAAAGTGATGACTTATCGTGATCGTGATCTGCGCAAAGCCGTTGCACTGGAAAAAGCGAAGGCAGCAACGGAAGCCGAAGCCTTGGCTGATTCGAAAAAGAAAGAGGTGTTCAACCGGTATATGAACGATGTGAAGATGGCTGGCGAGGTCGATGCGTCGGGCAATTACGTGAAGGGTATCGAGGATTATCTGCCGTCTAGTCAGTACGAACGGGAAGCACATCAGAATAAGGTGGTTGAGGATATCATCGATAACTGGATCACGTTGAGTCAGGGCAATAAGTTTCATGCTATTTTTGCTACGAGCAGCATCTCGGAGGCCATTGGCTACTACCGCCTGATCAAACAAAAGCACCCGACGCTTAAAATCACGGCGCTGTTTGATCCAAATGAAAGCAATGAGGGCAATTCAACGTTTAAAACCCAGGGACTGGTGGAAATCCTCGAAGACTATAACCAAGCCTACGATCAGCACTTTGATCTGGCAGCTCACGCAAAATTTAAAAAAGACGTGTCGGCACGACTCGCCCATAAGAAGCCTTACCAACGCATTGAAACCACGCCAGAAAAACAGCTGGATCTGCTGATTGTAGTGGATCAGATGTTGACTGGCTTCGACTCTAAGTGGCTCAACACGCTTTATCTGGATAAAATTTTAAAATACGAAAACATTATTCAGGCCTTCTCTCGGACTAATCGCCTGTTCGGCCCGGATAAACCTTTTGGTACGATCCGTTATTACCGCAAGCCGCACACGATGGAGGCGCATATTAATAGAGCAGTGAAGCTCTATTCGGGTGATAAACCGATGGGCCTTTTTGCCGACCGCTTAGAAAGCAACCTGAGTCGGATGAATGCGGTGTTTGATGAGGTTGTTGCCTTATTCGATGCGGCAGGAATAGAAGACTTTAAGAAACTCCCTGATAACGTGGCAGAACGCGGTGAGTTCGCGAGGCTATTTCGCGAGTTCAATACCGTTTTGGAAGCTGCCAAAATTCAGGGCTTTAGATGGGATCAATCCGCGTATGTGTTCGGTGAAGACTCGGACGAATCTAAAGTGGAGCTGCACTTTACCCAAGAACTTTATTTGACGCTGGTTCTGCGCTATAAAGAACTTGCATCAAGCGGTGGAGGTGGCGGCGGATCGGATGATGTTCCCTATGAAATTGACGGCTATCTGACTGAGATTGACACGGATAAAATCGATGCGGATTATATGAACTCTCGATTTGAGAAATATCTAAAAATTCTTCAGAGCGGTGACGATGCCGAAGCGATCAACGATACCCTGGCTGAGCTACATCGGTCGTTTTCGACCTTGACCCAGGCAGAGCAAAAGATGGCCGATATATTCCTGCATGATATTCAGCGGGGAGACGTAGTGATCGATTCCATTCGCCCATTTAAGGAATACATTACCGAATATCAATCGAAGGCTAAAGTAGGCGAGATAGAGGCCATTGCTCAATTGTTTGGTTTAGATAAAACGAAGCTTTCGGTCTTGATGAATACGAATATTACTGAGGCCAACATCAACGAATACGGTCGTTTTGATGAGCTGAAAGCGACCGTAGATAAGCAAAAAGCAAAAGCCTACTTTGAGTCCGTAGAAGGGATTAGTATTCCGCCGTTTAAGGTCAATATTAGAACCGCTAATTTGCTCCAAAAGTTTATTATTGAAGGTGGGTTTGAGCTTGATTTATTTGGTGTACTTAGACCTTAATTTTAGTTTAAAAAGATAGTATGAGGTCTTTACGCAATAGATATTCATTAGCACAACAATAATGCGAAAATTTTGAATCCCATCCCCTAAATTGAACACTTGTAATTTAAATTCACATGCATTGTTTTATAAGGTTTTAGGTGTTCAAGTTCGGTCAGTGAATAACTGCTAAAATTACTCAGAATACACAAGTCGCACAAGCTAATATCGGTATTAATGTAATACTGAAACTACATAATAATTACAAATCTTCATTAATACGTCCTAATCTGTCGTAAATAGGGTATAAACTGCCATAAATTTCAATTTTATCTGTGGCTAATGAGGATAGACAGTATGAAAATCACGCTAGGACTGGGTTTAGATGGGCTTAAACCTAAAATATCGCCTTCGACTATCGGTGTAAAAGAGGTAGGTCCTATGGGCTTACTGGCTATACTTGAAACCCAATGCGGCATAGCGCCGGTGGTCGATTCTCCTACAACGCGTATTATTCAATATCTGGCTTGCCTTAAGGCCTGTGATCATCCAAAGTGCTTTTATCATGGCTCTTTTACGGTGGATCAATTTAATGTCGCCAAGACGTTACTTAACTGGCGTGATAATTGGTATGAAAGTGGTTGGCAGGGCGAGTTTACTGAGGCAGTCTCTGGACGGTTACAAGACATGGCGGCTGTGGAGCTCGTTGCACAGGAAAAAGTCAGTTTTGGGTTTGGGCAGCGACAACAAACGCTACTTAAAACACTAAAGACTCAAAAAACTCAAATCAAACACATTGTTTTAGTCGATCCTCTTACTGATTTCTCCCCATTGTGGCAACAGATACTGAGCAACTTTACATTGATTGAGCAGCCTATCTTGTTAGCGCCTAGTGAATCAGATACCGACCTGAGTCGTGTGCAATTCACATTGGCAAAACTGGCCACAGAAAGCTTAGCAAAAGATGAAAAAGGTTCGATAACCAAAGTTAAGCTTAAAGGCGATAACAGTTTTGTCGTGCTTAAAGCACGCTCCAGAGCTAACTCTGCACGTTTGATCAGTCAATGGTTAGCGACACAAGATTTAGAACAACCCCAAAATACCATCGCCTTGTTAAGCGGTAGTGAAGGCACTGAATTAGATGATGCTTTGGCTGCCGTTGATTTACCTCGCTTGGGTTTTGTGAAGACTTCGCCTTGGCGTCCGGTATTACAAGTGTTATCGATTGCACTGGAGTTATTATGGGAGCCATTGAACCCGCAAGTATTGTTACAGTTGTTAATGCATCCTATGGGTTTTTTACCGGGTAGAATTCGTTATCCCTTAGCTAAAGTTGTCGCTGATGCACCAGGGATTGGTGGTGAGCAATGGCAACAGACCTTAAGCAGTTTGCTAGAGAAAGAAAAAACCCGTGATGATTATAGTGCAGAACGCTATCAACAATTAGAAGCAGATTTACAGTATTGGTTTGCTAGCGAGCGGTATACGCCAGAACAAGGGCTGCCTTTAGATATTGCCAAGCAACGTATCATGAAAGTGCAAACGTGGTTGGCACAAAAGCAATCATTTGAGAGTAATGAGGCCATGCGCTCATTGCTTGGAGCCGCACATAGCCAAGCTAGTGAGCTTAATAGTGCGTTAACAACCTTATTGGCTGATGGCGAAAAGACCACACAATCTGAACAACTGCGTTATTTATTGGATCAATTAACCGGTGCAGGAACGGGTATTGTTGATCAATTCTCAGAAGTTATTCCTAATCAACCTAAGTGTTTAGTCGCTGCCAATCAACCCGACAGCTTTATTGAGCCTGTTAATACCGTAGTGTGGTGGGATTTACAAACCACCTCTTCATCTGCTAACTATCCGTGGTCAAAGCAAGAGTTAGCTCAATTAAAAGATCATGGCGTCTTGTTGGCTAATCTTGATCAGCAATTGCAAAGACAAGCGCTAAGCTGGCTAAAACCCATTAATGCTGCTCAACAACGCTTGGTGATGGTATTGCATGATAGCCATGAAGCTCATCATCCTTTATGGGATCAAATCAGTAGTTGTCTTGAGCATTGGCAAGAGCACCGTGTAGAGGATTTGGTCTTGGATGCTCAGGCTATTAGTGCTTTTAATCAATTGCTCACGGTTCAAAGCCCCTATACACCGTTGCCTAGTTTAAGGCGCACTTGGCAATTAGAAGCCGGTGCCGCATTAGGCGCACGCGAGCAGGAATCTTATTCCAGTCTGGAAAATTTCTTTTACAGTCCTTATCAGTGGGTGCTGCAATACAAAGCTAAGCTAAGTGCGGGGACTTTACAGTCGTTGAGTGACGGTAATTTATTAAAAGGTAAGGTCGTGCATCATTTGTATGAACGATTTTTTAATGGCAACAGTTCGGTGTTGACGGCTGACTACGACAAAGCGGCTGTAGATCAGTGGTTTGATAAAGCCATCAAAACCTTATTGCGAGAAGAGGGTGCTGTGCTTTTACAGCCAGGTCGTTTAGTAGAAAAAGAGCAGTTTATTAGCACTACACGTAAGTCTTTACACGCTTTAATACAACAACTCAGGGCGGCAAAAGTAATTTCTGTCGTGATGGAACAAAAGCAGGACGCCTTATTTTTTGGCGGTAAGTTGAGTGGCTATATTGATATGAAAGTCACTAATGATAAGGGTATCGCTGCGGTGATAGATATTAAATGGGGCGGGCTAAAATCGCGTAAAACCAGTCTAAAAGAAAATAAACATCTGCAATTGGTGACTTATTCCTATATGGGTCATAAAAACACCGCAACACAACAATGGCCCACCGTTGCATATTTTATTATCGACGGCGGCGGTGCTATGTTGGCACAAAATACCGAGTACTTTCCAGAGGCAACTGCTGTTAAACCGGTGACTGAAGAAAATCATGCCGTAATCTGGCAAAAGATGAATGCAACGTGGCTATGGCGACGCAAACAATTAGACAGCGGCTTGATAGAATTGACGGTGACAGGTACTGAAGTGGATGAAGATTTACAAGCCGAGGAAGGCGCCTTGTCTATTCCAGATTGCAGCGACTACTTTAACGATTACAAAGTATTAACCGGATGGAGTGTTTAGTTATGATGGAACATATTACCTTTATTAGTGCAGGTGCAGGCAGCGGTAAAACCTTTCGTTTAGCTAGTGATCTGGAACAAATACTGACGGGTGAGCAGGCAGCAAAACCATCGGGTGTTATAGGCACTACGTTTACCAAGTTAGCGGCGGGTGAATTGCGTGAACGGGTTAGGCAACGCTTAAACGAACGCGGCTATACTCAAATTGCTAACCAAATGAGTCAAGCTCTATTGGGGACGGTTAATGGTGTTTGTGGACAGTTGTTAACGCGTTTTGCTTTTGAGGCGGGCTTATCGCCTAACTTGAAGGTTATTGAAGAATCCGAAGCTAATCATTTGTTCAGCTTGGCTATTGAACAAGTATTAACCGTAGCCGCCGTTCAAGACATGAATGCGCTGGCTTATAGGTTGGGTCAGGAAGATTGGAAAGCTGTGATCAAGGCGATTGTTAGCACGGCCAGAGCTAATAATCAGAAAGCTGAACAAATCAAAGTTTGTGGCGTGAGTAGCGCAGTTTCTTTGTTAGCATTTTTCCCTAAGCCTGCGACTAAAGATTTGGATCTTGACTTACAAAAAGCCGTTACGGCTGCCATTAACTTAATTAAAGCAGGCGAAGATACAACTAAAGGCACATTAAGCTATTTGGATATGCTTGAAGGTCTGCTTACTCCCATTAGAAACAATAATCTTGCTTGGTCAAACTGGGTCAAGCTATCAAAAGAAGTCACTACCAAAAAGAGTTTGGATGCGTCAGATGCCGTGCAATATGTAGCGGCTGATTTTGAAAGACATCCTCGTTTACACGCTGATATCCGCTCTTACTGTGAACAGATTTTTAACATTGCCGCCTTGTCTTTGGAGCAGTTTCAAGTCTATAAAAAAAGCCGTGGCCTCATTGATTTTACCGATCAGGAACAGTTGCTTTACGAGGCGCTGGGCAATCCTGATGTAGAGGCCGTATTACGCGACGAACTGGACTTGTTGATGGTGGATGAGTTTCAAGATACCAGCCCTATGCAATTAGCGCTGTTCTTACGCTTGGCAAAGTTGGCTAAAAAAGTCATCTGGGTCGGTGATGTTAAGCAGGCTATTTATGGCTTTAGAGGTTCTGATCCTGCATTGATGCAGGAGGTTCTTAAACATTTAGAAAGCAACGGTGGCAAGACTGAGGTACTAAACACCTCTTGGCGCTCAAGGCCGGAGTTAGTTCATTATGTGAATGAAATCTTTGTGCCTGCCTTTGCCAATACCTTGCAGTCGGATCGCGTATTACTCAATCCTAAAGCTGACGCTAAAGAACTAGACCAAACAGCTGTTGTACATTGGCAGTTAATAGGTAAAAGTATAAAAGACCGCTCTTTGGCTTTAGCGAAAGGATTAAAGGAGTTTATCGGTAGCGACTATCAATTAAAAGATAAAAACACCGAGCAGCTTAGAACTGCCCATTATGGCGATGTGGCTATTTTATGCCGAACTCATTCGCATCTTACTGAGATGGCGACAGCGCTATCAGGGTTTAATATTCCCATCAGTCGCAGTCAAACAGGTTTATTGAACACACCTGAAGCCGCCTTAGTGTTAGCGGCTATACGTTATCTGGTCGATGCCTCTGATAGTTTGGCAACGGCTGAACTAATGTGTTTAACCCAAGGTGATGCGCCTGAAGTCTGGTTACAATCACGTTTAGATCATATCGCCAGTGAGGAAAAGTTATCGGCTTGGGGTGATGATGTTCTGATACTCAAAAACCTCGCGTTACAAAGAAAAAGGATACATTCTTTAACACCTTCGGAAGTAATTAATCAGGCAATACACTCGGCTGATATTCGACGCATCGTCTTAAGCTGGCAAACCGATGTTGATCAAGCTAAACAGCGTTTATTGAATATCGAACAGCTACTTGATTTTGCCGTGTCTTATGAAAATCTCTGCGGTAATGAAGGTAATGTTGCTACGGTAACGGGTTTGATCTTATGGTTAAACCAATTAGCTCAAGAAGACGGTGATTTACAAGCACCCAATACGCAGGCTAAAGCCGTGCAATTGCTAACACATCATGGTGCTAAAGGTTTGGAATGGCCCATTGTTATGGCGCTGGATTTGGAAGCCACAATCAACAGTAATTTATGGGGCTTATTGGTAAAATCCGATAATACGACCTTGGATATCACCCAACCGTTAAAAGACCGCACCTTGCAATACTGGCTCTGGCCCTTCGGCAAACAAGCCAATGGCACTAAGGTTAAAGACTTGGTTGAGCAATCAGAGCAAGGACAAATCGAACAATTTCGCGCACAAGAAGAAGCCAAAAGATTACTGTATGTCAGCCTGACTCGCCCTAGAGATTGTTTGATTATTCCGCTAAAAGATACTAAAGGTGACTGGCTTAATAGCTTGAATGTCGAATGGATGTTACCCACGACTGAAGAAGATAAAGTGCTGACCTTACCGGCAAGCGATATAAAAATACCAGTAGCCTTTAAAGTGTTGCAACAAGACGGTGTACCTGACAGTGTTGCCACAACCACTCAGCAACCCCACTGGTTTGCACCTATAGCGCTAATGGCTGAAAAGCTCCCCGCCAAACGCTCTCCGTCAACAGAGCCCGCCTTGGTTAATGCCAGCATCGGCAAAGCCCTAATCTTAGGTGAGCGTATTAGCCTGCAAGGCACACCTGATATGGCGCACCTTGGTGCGGCTATACATGCCTTAATTGCAACACAGCTTATTAATAAGGCTGTTGACCCTAGGCTTTTAGCTGAAAAGGTACTGACGAGTTATGCCGTAACAGAGCATATCAGTATCGACGATGCCTTAAGTTGCGTTACACGCTTTAAAGATTTTATTGATCACGAACTTAAGGCGATATCAACTCAAGTTGAATATCCCATCGAGTATCAACTGCCAAATGGTCAAACCGCGAGTGGTTGGATTGATGCTTTAGTCGAAACCGAACAGGGTTACATCATTGTCGATCATAAATCAAACCCACAATCTAGTGCATCACAACAAGAAATTGCGTTGAAATATTCTGGGCAATTAGCGCTTTATAAAGATGCAGTGGAAGCAGCTACTAATAAACCCGTGGTCGGTTGTTGGATACATTTTGCAATAACGAGTGGGGCTGTGAGTATTGAGTTTTAAAAAGTATAGGCTTGTTAGCGCAGCTGAATAATTGGCTGCGCTAGCTTCATGAATCCTTTTCAGTGAATTCGATTGGACATTATTTGTCGCAAAGTTGACCGATAATAAGCATGACTTAAAAATAAGATCATTTAGTGACCTAGTTGTTTAAAAGGCTGGGTAGACTCTAAATCACCAGGTCATGTAATCATAAATTGATATTTTTAACAATCTTAGGAGAAATACAAAATGAGTTCAAATATAAAGTTCGCTCTACAAGTTACAGATGATGGCAAAGAAGTTTTTACGGCACCTCTGTCTTATGATGCCCTTGCAGATATTATCAATAATTATCCAAACAATGACGACAGCAATGACTTTTTTCTATTGGCGGCAAAACATCCAGCCTCTACTGTGCGTGAAAATTTAGCTTATAAAGATCATTTAAGCGCAGAAGTGTTAGATATTTTAATAAAAGATAGCTCAGTTTCGGTATTGAGACATTTATTAAGATCAAATGCCTTTAGAGAATATGCAAGTCATGAAGTGCTTGAGAAATTTATCAATTTAGATATAGAAATGGCGCAATCGATTGCTAGAGATGTTGAAACATTTCAAGAGGCTGATGCTGTCAAATTAGCCAACTTGCTAGCTCTTCATGAAGATCCTTCTGTCGTTGCTAGTTTAGCTGATAATTACAGAACGCCTAAAAAGATACTTAAGAAATTATTGATGCACACTGATCCACATGTTGTACAGCTAGCAAAATCTAGGTTGGAAAATTTGTAAGCTAAGGATTGCAGTGATAACTGGTAGGGGCGTATTGCATACGCCCTTAAATATAATCTACCAATTCCAGACGCTGCTCCTGTGCCGGAAACGCCACCACGTGCTACGCTAGGGTGGTCTTATTCCGGCCTACAGCTACTACAGTTTTGTACTTCGATAAATGGGTGTATGCAATACATCCCTAGGATAGGTGTCGTGGATTGTCACTTTCTGTATTACAAGTGAGATAAATGAGCTTTTGTAGAGGAGACACATTCGCCCAGTGTCGATATAATCACCCTAGTCATAGGTTAATGATGGCTATTTTAAAACACTAATTGTTGAGTCATCTATGTATAAAAATCTAAACACCTACCTTTATTCTCCCTCAGATTTAGTTTTATTTGAACGCTCAGCCTTTGCTTCTTGGATGGCACGTTTAGCTTGGGAAAAGCCAGAACAACTGGCCGGCATTAAAAAAGATCAAGATAAAATGATGGACTTGTTAGCCAATAAAGGCTTGCAACATGAAGGTAATTATCTTGAACAATTCATAAATGACTTAGGTGCAGATAAGGTCTGCGAGATAAGCACTAATAAAGAAACCAGAGCTGCAGAAACATTAAAAGCCATGCAGTCCAGTTATCAAGTCATTTTTCAAGCGTATTTAGAGCGTGAAAACTTTGCCGGCTCTGCTGATTTCTTGATTAAAAAAGCCGGTCATTCAAACTTAGCTCTTAGTTTGGGGCCACTCGTAAATCATTAAAAAACACACTAACATCATGATAGTTAATCGACTATTTCGTTGATAGTTGGTTGATGCTTACCCTAAGAATATTAAGAAAAGAGTTAACCATGACAGATAAAATTATTGAACAGCTTGAAGAGTATTTTAAAAATTCAAAGCAAGAACAATCGTTTGGTATTCAAAATTTTCAAGGCGTTCGTGAATACACAAAAATACCATTAGCACCGTTAACCTTGGTCTATGGACAAAATTCCGCCGGAAAAAGCACCATTCATGATGCTCAGCAGTTTATACATGGCTATTTAAGTGGTAAGTGGGATAATGAAACTACAAAAGAGTATTTAAATCGCTGGGCCAATCACAACAGAGTCTCTGAGCCACTGATAAAAGGTTATTTAGGAAAACCTGATGATGTTGTGATAAGTGTTAGTTCCGTAACAGGGTGGAAAGATTACTCGGAATATCAAGAACAGACATACTATTACAACAAGTTTTCAAACAAGTATTCCGTAACAGGACTTACAGAAATACTGTTTAATACTGACCAAGAAATTCCTATTCCTTTTCGCATGGATGTTCACTTTTCAAATTCGTTAGATGATTGGATTGTCAGGCAAATTTCACTTTATCTAGGGGATGACATTATTACTGAATTCATATTTGATGACTTTGCTAATTATGAAACAAGTGACGACTACGTCCTATTAAGAATTAACAAAAATCACTTGGTTTATTCTTTACTTAATGGATATTTTGAAGGCGGCATAGCATCGCTATCAAAGCATCTTTATCATCAAGACGATACTGGCGATGACTGGTTTCTTTTTTTTGATATGGATATAACAGGATCGCTAGAATTAAAAAATGTAATTGGATGGTATGGCGTTGATAGCTGTTTTTGGGATTCTAATCCTTCACCTGAAATAATCGAATTTAGAACATTTATTTTATCCTTGTTGCAAATACCGGCTATTGGCATTGCCAGAAATTTTAACTTTGCTTCAGTTCCTCCCTTAAGACCCATACCTTCGAAGCAGAATGCTGTTTTTCGTTTTCAACTTAATCAATATGGTGACAAGTCGGGTTGGGAGGCTATTGCTGAACAAGTTTGCATAAAAACAATGCATGGAAATTCATTAGGATCGTTATATAAAATAAATAATTTTCTCTCACATGAAAGTTTTTTAAATACAGGGTATGAGATCACGGGAGAATGTTTATTTTTAGTCCCTATTGATTTAATAATGGATTCTAGTAAGAGTAAAGATGAGATTTTTAATTTAATAAGAAATAATGAAGTTGAAGTCCATTTAAAGCTACTAAATAAAGCTAATGGACAATTAATCGAAATAGAAGATGTAGGGGTTGGAATATCTCAGATCATTCCAGTATTGACCGCCATCATAATTTGTAATGATTTTAGAGCTAATGGCTATAAAGCATTTATTCAGCAGCCTGAGTTGCATTTACATCCGAAATTACAAGCTCAATTAGCCGATGCCTTTATAGAAACTGTCAATACTCATTTACAAGCAGGTTATTTGCCTACTTTTATCATTGAATCGCATAGTGAGCATTTCTTGTTACGCTTATTGAGAAGAATCCGCGAAACGCATAAGAGCAAAAATAAAGACCAGCTACGTGGCTTATCTTCAAAGGATGTCAGTGTACTTTATGTCGACAAGCTAGAAGATGGTTCCAGTAAAATCTTCCCCTTAAGACTATCACCTGAGGGTGAATTTATAGACCGTTGGCCG
>Ga0214181_1000150_pt1 | contig 19060 bp, 17 predicted proteins | sample TroBogEpilimnion_19_FD_153019 | JGI IMG/M metagenome (GOLD analysis project Ga0214181, IMG submission 153019) | Freshwater microbial communities from Trout Bog Lake, WI - 05NOV2007 epilimnion | ecosystem: Environmental > Aquatic > Freshwater > Lake > Epilimnion/Euphotic zone | place: Trout Bog...
ACTATTCGACATAACAGCAGATTTTGATCTTAAGGTGATGCAGCCTAATCAAGATTTATACGACATTACCAGCAACATACTAAAAGGCATGAAAGCCGTCTTTAAAGCTTATCGACCCGACTTTGTTTTTGTCCATGGCGATACTACAACGACCCTTACCGCTAGTCTTGCCGCGTTTTATGAAAAAATAACTGTAGCTCATATAGAAGCGGGCTTAAGAACCGGCCATCTTTACGCGCCTTGGCCAGAAGAAGCTAATCGCAAACTGACCTCACAAATCACCTGCTATCACTTTGCCCCAACCCAGCAAAGCCGTGACAACTTACTCAAAGAAAATGTCGCAGAAGATCATATTATCGTGACCGGAAATACTGTCATTGATGCTTTATTATTAATGAAAAATAAACTAGAAACTGACACGGTTTTTTGTACCAGTGTTTGTTCAGCCATCAAGCAAAAAGGCTTTGATCCAGGAGTAGCAGAGTTCATCTTAGTTACCGGCCATAGACGTGAAAATTTTGGCCAAGGCTTTATTGATATCTGCACAGCCCTAAAAACCATTGCCTTAACAAGACCCCACCTGAATATAGTCTACCCCGTACATTTAAACCCCAATGTGCGAAAACCGGTTAATGACTTACTCGCTGAAGTCAGCAATATTTACCTCATTGAGCCACTGGAATATGAAGCTTTTCTCTATTTAATGAGCTTAGCAAAATTAATCATTACCGATAGCGGTGGCGTACAAGAAGAAGCACCCAGCTTAGGTAAACCAGTATTGGTGATGCGAGATAGCACCGAACGACCAGAAGCGGTAACTGCTGGCACAGTTAAACTGGTGGGCACTGATACACAACGCATCATTCAAGAAACCAATAATTTGTTAGATAACCCAGAGGCCTATGAACTGATGACTAAAGCACATAACCCCTACGGTGACGGCAAGGCCTGTGTACGCATTATTAATTTTATGAAAGGCTTAAAATGAATCCATCAAAAACAGTTTGTGTTATCGGCCTAGGCTATATTGGTCTACCCACAGCAGCCATAGCTGCACAGCAAGGTATAAAGGTTTACGGTGTTGACGTTAACCCTAAGGTCGTAGCCACCATTAATAAAGGTGAAATCCACATCATCGAACAAGGACTACAAACCCTCGTAAAAGAAGGCGTAGAAAAAGGTACACTCAAAGCCTCGTTGACCCCTGCCCTAGCCGATGTGTATTTAATTGTGGTACCCACACCCTTCAAAGATAATCACGAACCCGATATTTCCTTTGTTGAAGCAGCAACACTAGCCGTCATGCCTTTTTTGAAAGCGGGTGACACGTATATTATTGAATCGACCTCTCCGGTAGGCACCACCGAAAGAATGGCAGAACTTATTTTTAGGGAACGGCCTGAGCTACAAAACACACTCTATATAGCCTATTGTCCAGAACGGGTACTACCCGGAAATGTCTTGCACGAACTGGTTTATAACGACCGCGCCATAGGCGGGATAAATGAGGCATCCACCCTTAAAGCCATAGAATTTTACCAGCTCTTTGTCAAAGGCGAATTACACAAGACCAATGCCCGTACAGCGGAAATGTGTAAACTCACCGAAAACGCCTCACGCGATCTACAAATTGCCTTTGCCAACGAACTGTCCATCATCTGCGACAAAGCTGATATTAATGTCTGGGAACTCATTCACCTAGCCAACAAGCATCCGCGAGTCAATATCCTACAACCCGGAGCTGGCGTCGGCGGACATTGCATTGCGGTTGACCCTTATTTTATCGTCTCAGACTATCCCAGAGAATCACGCATTATCGGCGTAGCGCGTGAAGTCAATAATTACAAAGCCTTCTGGTGCGCAGAAAGAACCAAAACCGCCATGCACGACTTTGAATTAAAACACGGCCATAAACCCACCGTTGCCCTAATGGGTTTAGCCTTTAAACCAGACATAGACGATCTGCGCGAAAGCCCAGCCAAATACATCGCCCAAAAAGTCATGCAAAGCGAACAAAACAACTTTCTGATAGTTGAACCCAATATTAAGGAACACTCTATTTTTAAACTGACCGATACGCTTAACGCTTATGAAAAGGCTGACATTATTGTGTTCTTGGTGGCACATAAAGAATTTAAAGAGCTAGCTTATCGGAAAGATAAAGTGATATTGGATTTTGCTGGGGTGTTTAAAAGAACAAGATTAATATCCGTGTACAGGTAAATATTTTGATTCAAAAAGCGAATTATTAATGATTTCTCAATATGAATTCAACATTACTAAATATTCATTAATCGTAATTTATACAATACGGTTCACTAATGATCGATAAATTAACAGATACTTACATTAGATTAAAGACATCATCTTTAGCAGGCAGATTCATGAGAGGGGCTGCATGGAGTGTTTTTGGCTCCATGATATCTAGTGGCACTACGTTGGTCATGTTTATGTTTGTATCTCGTCTGCTTGGCAAAGAAGTCTATGGTCAGTTTGTAATTATTCAAAGTACATTAAGCACAGTAGGTGTGCTTGCTGGTTTTGGAGTTGGCGCAGCAGCAACACGCTATGTAGCGGAGTTAAAACTGCACAATACTGCTCGTCTGGGACATATCCTTACCTTAGCGGAGAGGACTATTTTAGGCTTTGGTTTACTGGCATGTTCTGGGCTAGTGTTTTCAGCTAACTTGATGGCAACACATATGCTTAATACACCGAGCTTAAGTGTTCCACTTGCCATCTCAGCAGGTGCGGTTTTATTTTCGGCTTTAGACAGCTACCAAAAAAGCGTGTTAATAGGGTTTGAATCAATGCGTGCCTATGCTATTGGTACAGTCATCGGTGTTATTGTAGGTTTCCCCGTCATGTTGCTGGCAGCTAAAAACTTTGGCTTACAAGGTGCTTCCGTAGCTTTGGTAATCAATGCATTACTGCAAGCTTTCATTAGCCGCTTTCAAATGTTTAGGGAACTTCGAAAATACAATGTCAAGTGCGAGACTAAAGGCTGCTTAAGCGAATTTCCTGTGCTTTTGCATTTTGCATTGCCTGCCTTGTTGTCTAGCGTCTTAGTGGGACCTAGTCACTGGGCAGCACAAACTATGCTGGCACGTACCTCAAACGGTTATTCAGAGCTAGCCGTTCTAGGCGTTGCGATGCAATGGTTCAATGTAATTATGTTTGTGCCTGGAACAGCGGCGCGTGTTGTCATGCCAATGTTAACTGAACATGTAACAAATGATGATCATAGTAATACACGGAAGATCTTATTGTACGCTATGGGTGCAAATGCAATTATTGCATTACCGTTGGCGGTAATAATAGCCATATCAAGCCGTTATATTATGAGTTTATACGGCAAGAGTTTCGAAGATGACAGTATTTCTTTAATTTTAGCTGTCATGACAGGAGCCTTACTAGCGATTTTAACGCCTGTTGGTAGTCTATTGGCTGCATCATCAAGAATGTGGTTAGGTGCAGTTATGAATTCAGGATGGGCTTTTGTTTTTGTAGGTTCGGCGTATTACTTAATTGATAAAGGTGCTGCAGGAATTTTGCTTGCTCTGGCTTTTGGGTATTTAGCCCATACTTTTTGGGTAAGTTATTTCGCGATGAGGGTACTATGGAAAAAATAGAAACAGACAATATCAATACTAAAAGTTATTGGGAAAGTAGATTCTCAACTGGTGATTGGGAAGAAAAAGGTGGTAGAAAACAAACGTCAAGTTTCGCTGCTTCCCAAAATAAACATTTGCGTATTCCAAAAAATTTCGACGGAGTAATTGTAGATTTTGGTTGTGGTCTCGGTGATGCGATTCCTGTGTACCATCGTTACTTTCCTAATGCAAAGCTTGTTGGCCTTGATGTGTCGGAAGTCGCAATAGAAAAATGTAAAAACTATTTTGGATACATAGCTCAATTTAAACATGGTTCTTATTATGATTGCCCAATTTCAGATGTTATCGTCGCGTCAAATGTATTCGAACATTTATCAGAAGACATTAATATAGCCCGAGAATTACTAAAAAAATGCCGTGAGCTTTATATCATTGTACCCTACAAAGAGAATCCATTATGCTCGGAGCATTTACGTATTTATGATGAGAATTATTTTCGTGAAATTGGCGAGTATGAATACACAATTTTTCCAAGTCTAGGATGGTCTGAATATGGCTTAAGTTGGATTAAATTGAATATAAATAATATATTAAGAAAAATTTGTGGTAAAAAAACAAATCTAAGAAAAATGCAAATAATGTTTATATTCAAAAGTATGTAGTCATTTTATATTTTATATAAATTAATTTAATGTAAATGTATTTTATGATTTGATTATGAAGAAAATTTTATACTTAGGAAGTTGTGGAAGTAATTGGCCACCTAATACTACACCGATACAAAGGGCCATATTCTTAGAGAGACATTTTGAAATTGATTATGTTGATACAGCAGATACTCTGCACGAATTTCTTGGCAAGAATATAGGAACAAGATATTACAAAGTAGATAAATTTTCACTAAACAATGTTGACACATTAAGCAATAACATAATATATGATTACATTTGGTGTGGTCCATCCTGGAAAGTTGTCGCTATTGCTCAGAAGTTGGCTAGAAATATTAGAGCTAAGATTGTCATTGACATGTTTGATCATGAAAGACTTCCAGCTGGTGTTGCTTGGAATAAAAATCAATTTATCAAAGCAATTTATTTTGAATTAATGGCGTTGAAACTAAGAGAAATGATTAAGGAGTGTGATATTTTTATTCATGCCATAGGTAACGACATAAGTTCATATAGCCTAAATAAAAATACTCAGACTGTACATTGTCTAAATGGACAGTCTCCAGAACTGATTTCTTCAATAAGAAATATTAATACAAGTGAAGGTGGATTTTCAATTTGTTATGTTGGTGAGGCAAGTGATGAACGCACGCCTATTCTTAAATCAATTTTACAAACTGCCAACATATTAGACACCGAGTTAAACCTTAATATAGTAGGTTTCTGTAATAAAAAGTATCTCAAAGAAATTAAAGAGTGTGCTGGAAGTAAGATAAATGTTTTTTTTCATCCTTTTATGCCTTGGGTAGATGCAATGCAAATAGTTTTAGCTTCAGATTTATGTTTACACTTATTTCCAGATCGACAAGATCTTGCTTGTGTGTATCCACTAAAAATTGCTGAATATCTTGCTCTAGGAAAACCAGTACTTGCCCCAAATTTGCCTGGTGTGATTATGATGCTTGGCAAATCATTAATTGAATGTGTTATGCCAAATTCAGACCCTATGAAGTGGGTAAATTTTTTTATAGAAATTAAAGGTAATTCAACACTAAGAAATTCTTTAAAAGATAAAGCATTGTTGCGGGCTAAAGAACTTGAATGGGATACGATTCATAGTCCATTATTGGACATTCTAAAAAAAAATGAATGACATGATTAAGAATCGTTGGCTTATATTACTTTTAATCAACTTATTTCCACCTACTAGATTTTACAAAACAAAGGCTTTTCTCCTTCGTTTATCTGGGATTAATATACATAGCAGTGCAAGGATAGTTTCTTCTGTAAAAATTTGGGGTTCCGATATTCATATAGGTAGTGACACTTTTATAGGTCATGGTGTTCTAGTTACCAATGGTGACGCTACAATTTCAATTGGAGCAAACGTAGATATTGCACCTAATGTGACTATCGTCTCAGGTACACATAAAATCACGCCATGGGAAAGTAGGACAGCAGGAATAGGATATGCTAAAAACATTATTATTGAAGACGGAGTATGGATAGGAGTTGGTGCAATTGTTACGGGTGGTGTCTGTATTGGTAAAAATGCATTGATAGGTGCTGGAGCTTTGATTCTATCGGACATACCTGCTGGCGCTATTGCTGTTGGGATACCTGCCAGAGTTGTTAAACAATGGGATTTTATTGAAAATATATGGATCTAAACATTTTAAAAAATTGTTATTTAACAGATATACGATTCCTAATCTTTTCTTTTTTGTTACTTAGTTTTTCATTATCAGTAGCAAATGAAGACATATTTAACATAGAATTTTTCAAAAATACTAAATGGCTATTTTTTTTCATGGCTGCGGTGTTGTCACTATTTAGTGTATCAAAAATACGAAATAAAAAATCTCCTTTTTTTAAAATCACAAGGACTTTAATGGGTTTTTTTGTATGTGTACTGTGTTTTTCAACGCTAAGTAACTCATACAATATTGAGGAAGCAGCGCTTAGAGCGCTATCATTTTTTCTTCTCTATTTTATTACATTTATATTTCCATTATTTTCACTACGTGAGCATGACGATAGTAAGATTTTTTTTGGGATACTTTGTGTTTGTGGTTTTTATATTTTTGGATCTCTGATTTTTATAGCCGCCGATTATTCATTTTCTGGCGGTCGGATGAGGGGTATTACGAATAATGCTAATACCTTAGGATCCTTAGCAGCAATTTTTATTACTGGTTATTATGGATATATAAAATGCGCCAAACATGCTCATGGAATAGTAACTAAATTGATTACTTATGGATTATTATTATTAAGTATTGTAATTGTTTATCTTACACAAAGTAGATCTGCTATGGCTGCTACTGTTACAGGAGTGTTGTGTATACAATTCTATTTTCGCAACTACAGGAATATGGTAATTTTTGTATTTACAATTTTATTAGTCTATTTTTTTTTAAATGTCATAAATGATATTTTTAGTGTGGAGCTATTAAGTGATTTATACGCCGAGAGAGAGTATGGCGGTGAGGGACGAACTACTATTTGGCAAGAGCAATTAGATCGTTTTTATACGTCTCCACTTATTGGTGTTGGAATGGAGATACGGACTGATATATCAACAGCAAGGCGAGGTGGCGAAAGTTCATTTACAGAATTACTTGCTACAACTGGATTGTTGGGGTTTATCCCGTTTATGAGCTCAATTATTATGGTATTTAAATATAATATTATCAACATAAATGGTTTTTTTTCTAAAGCTATTAGAGATAGTCATCCTAACCTAAGAGCTCCATTATTAGGAATGATGGTAACCGTTATAACGAATTCTATAGGAGAAGGTTTTATTGCAGCAGTTGGTTCTTTGCCATCGATAGTATTTTGGTTTTTACTGTCCTATTTATCTTTGGATAAAAGACAGAAACTAAATAGGGTGTTTTCTTCAAGTATTGTTCAATAAATATTGTAGTCATGATTAAGATCTTAATTTGGACTATCATGCCTTCCCTTCATCAGCGACCTATGTATATGGAGCTAAAAAGATTAGGAGTTGATTTGCAAGTGAGATATTTCGAAAAAATACTTCCTTCTAGGCTAGAACAGGGATGGCCTAATATCGAATTAGATCCGTCTTGGGAAGGTTATGTTAATTGTGTTGAATCACCTTTTGAAACTGTTCCTGATTGGAAAAATAGAGTTCATATTATTACTGGTTATCGACATGCCTATTTGAGAAATATTATTCGTGAATTTTGCAAATATAATATTGAATGGATACATTGGAGTGAAAGTGTTGTACCACGTTTTTCAATCAAAGGATTAATGAGATTATTTTTATTAAAATGGTATGGGCGCCTCGTTAGAAAATATGCTCTCGGATCTTTTGCTATGGATTCAGTTGGAAAGCGCCAGTTTATATCATGGGGAATTGATGCTTCAACTGTTTTACACCTACCTTATTCTGTGAAATTAGTATTAGACTCAAAGAGTAGGCACGTTGAACAAATTGCCAAATTTTCAAAAGGGCGAGTAATATTTTGTTATATAGGCAGCATGATTAAACCCAAAGGCATAGACACACTTTTGTTAGCTTGTATATTGCTAAAAAAGTGGGGACTTGAAAATAAATTTTGTGTGCTATTAGTTGGTGTTGAGGACGAGAATAGGTTAGTGAGTAATTATCTTTCAACATATAGCCTATCTAATTGCGTATTTTATTTTGGAAAAGCACCCATGAATGAAGTGCAAAGTATTACTACAAGTATTGATGTTTTAGTTCACCCTTCTAGGTATGATGGTTGGGGGGCAACTTTATCTGAGGCTGCATTAAATGGAAAACCTGTCATTTCAACGGAAGCGGTTGGTTCTGCGCGGGTGCTTATTAAGCATGGCGAAACGGGTATTTTTATCCCAAGTGGTGATGCGGTGAAGTTGGCTAAGGCTATGATGTTTTATACACTCAATCCAAACATAATTGATTTGCACGGTAAATCAATTATGTCGTTAGCATTGGAATATACTGCGGAGCGGAATGCAAAACGTTTAATCGATGGTATAGTATTTTTACGTTTTCAAAAAAACATTAATGATGCTATTCCTAATGGGAATTTATTATGAATGTTGCCGAAGTTGTTGCATCGCTCTCAAATGAGGCTAGTGGAGTAACTGGAGTTTTGCTACCGCTATGTGATTCATTAATTCGTAATAAAGTTGATGTTGACCTTATTGCTCTTGAGTGGGCGCCTATGAATGAATTACATTCTTCTTTGCGTAGATTTTCAATTGCGTTCCCTCCTAAAAGATTGGGAATTTCACCAGCTATGTTTCGTTGGCTTGATTCTCAGGCGAGTAAACGAAAATTTGATTTAATTCATAGTCATGGACTTTGGATGATGCCAAATGTTTATTCTGGTGATGTAGCGAAAAAGTACTCAATCCCTTTGGTTGTGTCACCTCATGGCACCCTTTCTGAATGGGCTTTTAACAATGGATCAATAGGTAAGAAATTATTTTGGCCATTATTACAGAAACCTGCACTGGCTGCGACCACCTGCTTCCACGCCACGGCAGAATCTGAATATGAAGACATCCGACGTATGGGGTTTAAGCAACCTGTAGCTATTATCCCCAACGGTATTTATATTCCTGACTTGCCACATAAACAATCACAGAACTTTCGTACTCTATTATTTTTAGGCCGCATTCATCCTATAAAAGGCTTGGATATACTATTGCCCTCTTGGAAAGCAGTACAAAATCGTTTTCCTAGTTGGCAGTTACAGATTGTTGGCCCAGATAATCGAGGTTATCTTACTCAAATGCAGCAGTTAGCAAATAAATTGGGGCTTGAGCGGATTACTTTTACGGGTGCATTACACGGCATAGAAAAATGGCAAGCATACCGTGACGCAGACTTGTTCATTCTGCCCACCTATTCTGAGAACTTTGGAATGTCAGTAGCAGAAGCATTAGCAGTCGGTACACCTGCGATTGTTAGTAAAGGAGCTCCATGGAATGGCTTAGTTAAGAAAAGCTCAGGTTGGTGGATAGATATTGGTCTTGATCCACTAGTGGCTTGTTTAGAAGATGCACTATCACGATCATCGGATGAATTAGAAAGAATGGGTTCAAATGGACGAAATTGGATGGATGCTGAATTTTCTTGGGCACATGTCGGCAAACAAATGCTGGAAACTTACAGTTGGATTTTGCAAAAAAACACCAACAAGCCAAATTTCATAATTGAGAGTTAACGATGATTAATGAGTTCAATAGTACCCTAAGTGTTTGCCCAATTTGTAACGCATTAGATTTTAAAGAATACAAACTAGGATTGTTGCAATGCGAATCTTGTAAATTTGTATTATCCCCAACAATTTGGCAATCTCAAGCCAATGAGCAATTTGAAGATGAATGGTTCGGTGAAGATTATCAAGCGGAGGCGTCATTTTGGGTAAGGCAATTTGAGTTATGGAATAACCGTAAAACACTTAAGCGGATTCTGTTTGCAAAAACAGCCGGTAATAAACTTTTAGAAATCGGAGTTGGCAGCGGCTCCTTTCTAAATACAGCTCGAAAGCATGGCTATGAGGTGATGGAGGTTGATCTTTCTGCTTCTATCTGCAGAAGGGTAGACAAAGCTTACAGCATAAAAATGTATCAAGGTTCGTTACTAGCATTAGAGGGAAATCAATTATTCGATGTAATTGTTATAAATCATGTTCTTGAACATGTTCCTCAGCCTATCGAATTTATGGATAGGCTTTTTAGGTTATTGACGCCTGGCGGCGTGGTGCATATTGCCGTACCAAATATCGATTGTTGGGAGGCTATGCTTTCTGGCTGGACTAGTTTTGAGCCTTATCACCTTAGTTATTTTTCTCCAGAAACTCTTAAAAAAGTGGTTTTAGCTAGTGGTTTCAAAATAAAGTTTAACAATACTCACGAATCTTTTTCAGGATGGTTTCTGGCTGTTTTGCGAACTGCGCTGGGCGTTAATCTTTTGGGTGGGGCAGTTTCTAGATCATCTAATTCCTCGGTTGGGCGAGCATCTGGTGGTCGTCCTGTGATTATTGAACATGGTTATCGCATTTCAATGGTATTTGCAGGACTGATGTTATGGCCACTTCGTTGGATTCAATCAAAAATTGGGCGCGGCGATGAAATTATTTATATAGTTAATAAGCCCCTGAACATTAATATTATATGAATAAAGTTTTTTTTACAGATGAAAGGCTTCCAGGCGAAGCTCCAATTGCTGTTGTTATGATTTCCCTTAACGAAGGTCACAATATGGGAGCAGTGTTAGAAAACTTGTCTGGTTGGGCACAGGAAGTGTTTCTGGTGGACAGTTATAGCCAAGATGACACTGTGGACATTGCTTTACGATATGGCGTAAAAGTTTTACAGCGCCCTTTTAGAGGGTTTGGTGATCAATGGAATTTCGCACTTCAAAATCTGTCAATAACTTCGCCTTGGACTATGAAGCTAGATCCTGATGAGCGTTTGTCTGATGACTTGAAACGTAATCTTATTTTAGCCATTCAGCAGAATGACGCTGATGGATTTTCGTTGACTCGTCGACTATGGTTTATGAAGAAGAAGTTACCAGTCAGTAATGTGATAACTAGGCTATGGCGTACAGGAGGGTGTCAATTTACTGATATCTTGGTTAATGAACACCCTATTGTTAAGGGTAGAATTAAATATGTACATGGAGATATGGATCATCATGATAGCCCTGATTTGGATCATTGGCTGGAAAAACAAAATCGATACACATCAGCTGAGGCAATTATTGCATATAAAAATTATGATTTAGCAGATATTCCATCGTTTCTTGGTACTAGCTTACAGCGACGGATGTGGTTTAAAAAGAATTTCAGTAAAATTCCATTTCGTTTTTCGTTATTTTTTCTTTATAACTGGTTGTATTTGGGTGCATGGAAAGCTGGCTGGGTTGGCTATGCTTGGGCATGGCTTCGATCTGATGTGATGCGCTTCAGGGAGTATAAACGAAGAGAGATTGAACTTACTGGATGTTTACCTAGGAAGATATTTTATGGGGAGGGATTACCTGATACTCGAGTAACTCAATATAAATAATTGGTGATATTTTAGCTGCTAACAGAGTGAAAATTATTTTTATTTGGTGTGTCAATTAGTCTTAACCCAACATTTAACGTTATTTCAAAAAAAGATATATTTCAATTAGGGTAGCCCTTAAAAACGGATGCAGATGAAGCATATTAAGCAAGTATGAACTTCCAAGTTGTTTTGTAGGGCGAATCATTTACAACTGAAACTTATACTTCGCTAGGCCTGCATTATTTTCGTTCACGCACTAAATAGGGATAAGCAATTGTGAAACAATTAATACAAAGCTTCAAAACAGGAGAGCTCGGACTTTTTGATGTCCCCGCTCCGGTCTGTCAGGAAAACGGCGCATTGGTGCAAACCACGGTGAGTCTAGTCAGTGCCGGCACTGAAAAGATGTTAGTGGATTTCGCTAAAAAATCGATGTTAGCAAAAGCTAAAGACCGCCCCGATCTAGTCAAACAAGTTGTGGACAAGATGAAAAAAGAAGGCGTGCGCAATACTCTCGATAAAGTATTTACGAAACTGGATAGCCCGATTCCTTTAGGGTACAGCGTGGCCGGTCGCGTAATCGAAGTGGGTGCTAATATAAGCGGGATCAATATCGGTGATAGAGTTGCCTGTGGTGGAGCCGGCTATGCCAACCACGCCGAGATCAACTATGTGCCTAAAAACCTTATGGTGCGTATTCCTGATGCTGTCGATGATATCGACGCAGCATTTGTAACCGTGGGAGCAATTGCATTGCAGGGCGTGAGACAGACCGAACCTAAATTGGGCGAAAAAATCGCTGTTATAGGTCTGGGGCTTTTAGGACAATTAACAATTCAGCTCTTGAAAGCAAATGGTTGTAAAGTTATCGGCAGCGATATCGACCCAGATAAAATGGCGTTGGCTAAAAAGCTCGGTGCGGATGTTGCCTGCCATGCCGACGATCTTATCGCCAAAGCTCATGTGTTTAGTAATGGTTACGGCGTCGACGCCGTTATTATTACTGCATCGACGTCAAGCAATCAGCCTATCATTGACGCGGCTGATATTAGCCGCATGCGAGGTCGTGTAGTTCTCGTCGGTATGGTTGGGATGGATGTGCCAAGAAACGCCTATTATAAAAAAGAGCTCGATCTTCGCCTCTCTATGGCCTACGGTCCTGGGCGATATGATCCCGACTATGAAGAAAAAGGCAATGATTACCCCTATGATCTGGTGCGATGGACTGAGCAGAGAAATTTCGAAGCGTTTTTGGGGCTTATCGAAGAAGGCAAAATTACACCCAAAGATTTAATTACCCACAGCTATGATTTCAACGATGCGATGACTGCGTATGATTTGCTGGAAGGTAAAATCCAAGAAAAGTATCTGGGTATTGTCTTAAACTACAAAAATGAGCTTAAGCTTGATGAACACAAAATCGTTCAACGCAACAGTAAAGCTCACAGGATTGATAAGATTAACGTAGGGCTGATTGGGGCGGGTAACTTTACCAAATCGGTCATTTTACCAACCATGGCGAAGCTAGGCGGTTATGAACTTGTCGGTCTGTGTACGGCGACAGGCGTCAGCGCTCAGGGAACAGGGAAGAAATATGATTATAAATACATCACCACAGACAGTGATGAGATCTTTAAAAACGGTGAAATCAATAGCGTTTTTGTAACAACCCGCCACAACGATCATGCCAGCAAGGTGCTCAAAGCGTTAGAGAATAAAAAGCATTGTTTTGTCGAAAAGCCGCTTTGTATTTATGAAGAAGAGCTTGAAGCGATTAATGCAACGTATGACGGCAAATCAATTGTGCAAGTCGGGTTCAACCGCAGATTTTCTCCAATGATCGAGACCATGAAAAGTAAATTAAATGGTCAGGTATCGATTAACTACCGCATCAACGCGGGTGTGATTCCTAAAGAAGTTTGGATTCAGGATCGTAGCATCGGCGGCGGAAGAATCATAGGAGAGGTGTGCCATTTTATCGATACCTGTAGTTATCTAATTGGTAGTAACGTGGTCAGCGTTTATGCAGCTACAGTACAGAAAAATGATCAATCCATCCCTAATGAAGATAATGTAAATATCGTATTGAATTATGCCAACGGCAGCACGGCGACTATTAGCTATTTTGCCTATGGCGATAACAGTATGCCAAAAGAGCATATCGAAGCTTTTGGAAACGGTATCAGTCTGCAGCTGAACGATTTTAGAGAGTTGACAATCTACAGCGGCGCTAAAGCAAAAAAAGACAAAAGTGCTAATCAGGATAAAGGCTTCGTCAACGAGTTTAAGGCTTTTAAAGTATCAGTAGAAAGTGGTGTGCCGGCAATTAGTTTTGATTCAATTTATAACACGACAAAAACAACCTTTAAAATCTTAGACTCTATACGTAGCGGGAATGTCGAAAAAGTGTGATGAGAACATTGCTGAAATTATTTAATACCGTTAAATTTTTGAAGCCGATTCAAATCGGGTATCGGCTTTACTATTTCTCACGCAGTAGGTGGCGAAAACTTCAAAAGTCTTGCTACCCGTCGGCTTTGGTTTCGCAACCAGCTATTTTGAAGCTACAACCCTCTCTTGCAAGCTACCCATCATATTCCGGTCAGACCTTTACATTTTTAAATATCTCCCATACTTTCGATGGAGTCATAAACTGGAACTGCCCATTGCATGGCAAGCTTTGGACTTATAATCTTACCTATTTTGATTTTTTGCAGCAGAAAGGTGTAAGAAAAGAAGAAGGACTAATACTAATCCACGACTTCATAAATCAGATTACAAAAATAAAAGACGGACTCGAACCTTTCCCGATTTCGCTGCGAGGTATTAACTGGATCAAGTTTTTGACTTATCACAACATTAAAGAGCAAGTTATTGATGACAATCTTTATGCTCAGTATGCAATATTGCTAGATAATATCGAATACCATCTGCTGGGCAATCATCTGCTAGAAAATGCTTTCAGCCTTTTATTTGGGGCTTACTATTTTCAAGATGACCCGCTTTATAATAAAGCAAAAGCTATTTTGATGACTGAACTGGCCGAGCAGATTTTGAATGACGGTGCTCATTTTGAACTCAGTCCTATGTACCATCAGATTATGTTATTTCGGGTGCTTGATTGCATCAATCTGGCGCAATGCAACTCGTGGAAGCAGGATAGCTTATTGCTATTTCTGGTAGGAAAAGCTGAAAAAATGCTCGGCTGGCTGGAAGCGATTAGTTATTGTGATGGGGCTATTCCTCATTTTAACGACAGTATGGATGGTATTGCCCCGACCACGCAACAACTCATCGAGTATGCTAGCAATTTAAAATTGAGCATCAAATCTTCAAAATTATCTGCTTGCGGTTACCGAAAAATTGTCAAAGCTGACTATGAATGTGTCGTGGATATCGGCCAAATTGGCCCTAGTTACATTCCAGGTCATGCTCATGCTGATACCTTTAACTTTGAACTCAGGATTGCAGGACTACCTTTTATTGTCGACACCGGCTTGAGTACCTATGAAATCGGGAAAATACGGGATTTTGAGCGGGGCACGGCAGCGCATAACACGATCGTTGTGAGCGGACAAAACTCCAGTGATGTTTGGGGAGGGTTTCGGGTTGCAGAGCGTGCCGATATTGTTGCATTGGAAGAAAGTAGTGAACGTATAAAAGTCACTCATAATGGTTATAAAAAATTCGGCATAGCCCATACTCGGACATTTGAATTTTATAATCATAAAATACTCATCAGTGACGAACTTAGCAAAGATTTCGAAGCAAAAGCCTATTTGCATTTTCATCCAACGGTGAGTGAAGAAACCATCAAAAAACATATCCTGCTTGAAGCTGGAGAGTTTAAGATCAAGACCTATGAATATGCCGAAGGTTTTAATAAATATGCATCAGCAAAATATCTGGAGATCGATTTCCAAAGAAATCTAAACATTAAGATAACAATATGAAGATACTCTTTATCACCGACAACTTCCCCCCCGAGGTTAACGCACCTGCTACGCGCACCTATGAACACGCTCAGGAATGGATCAAGCAGAGGGCAAAAGTAACCGTTATCACTTGCGCTCCGAACTTCCCTCATGGCAATGTCTATAAGGGCTATAAAAATAAACTTTATCAAGAAGAGATGATGGAGGGGATTGAGGTCATACGCGTATGGAGTTACATTGCCGCCAACAGTGGTTTTGTGAAACGGGTGATTGATTATGTCAGCTTCGCCTTTTCGGCTTTTTGGGTCGGCTTGTTTCTTAAATACGATATTGTCATCGCCACTTCACCGCAGTTTTTTACAACATGGGCCGCTTGGGGGCTTTCCAAAATATGCCGAAAACCATGGGTTTTTGAGCTACGTGATTTATGGCCAGAATCGATCAAGACCGTTGGCGCAATGAAGCAGGGGCGCATTATTGAAATATTGGAAAAAATCGAGCTCGGCCTCTACCGCGATGCGACTCGAGTGATCGCGGTCACTGATGCATTTAAGACAAATTTGGTCAGTCGCGGAATCAATGCAAGCAAGATTGATGTTATCACCAACGGTTCGAACGTAGCGTTATTTTATCCTCGCTCTAAAGATCAACTATTGCTGGAGCAATATAATCTCAAGGACAAGTTCATCATAGGTTATATCGGAACGCATGGAATGGCCCACAGCCTTGATTTTATTGTTCGAGCAATTGCACATATCAACGATGAACATATTCATTTTCTGTTTATCGGCGATGGAGCCATGAAACAAAAAATTGTAGAATTAGCCTCGAGTTTGGCACTGAAAAATATTACCTTTTTAGATTCGATTACAAAAGAAGAAGTACCACGATATCTGGCAATCTGTGATATTTCTTTGGCACCGCTCAAAAAAGAAGATAATTTCAAAATGGTTATTCCGTCTAAAATTTTCGAAGCCTCAGCGATGCAAAAACCTACATTATTGGGCGTGCAAGGACAAGCGCAAGAGATTATTGAAAAATACAATGCCGGACTTTGTTTTGAACCTGAAAACGAAGCTGATTTTATCCATAAAGTCATGCAACTGAAAAACGACCCTACAAAATATCAAGAGCTAAAAAAAGGCTGCGTGAAACTAGCAGAAGCTTATGATCGTAAAAAACTTGCTACTCAAATGCTCGCCATCATTACAAATGAATGCCTAGGCTGATGGGCTTTGTAACTCAATATTTATTATCTACTGGAATTAATAAGATACTCAGCCTATTGATCACGAATAAATAACCGATGAAACGCATTCTCTTGATCATCAGTTTTTTGTTATTGCTTGTATTTGCTTTGTTCAACTTAGGCAACTGGCTTTCTGAGCCCGCTAACAAACCTGTTCAAGCAGACCTGATTGTTGCACTAGGCGGTGGAGCTAGGGAAAGAGATCAAATGGCGGCTAGGCTTTATAAGGAAGGTTACGCTGATAAGATTTTAATTACAGGCATGTGGATTGATTCTAAGGCTGGCCTGAATTATTATCAGTATCCTCGCTCCCTGTTTTTTCTTATGCAAAGTATTCATGACGAGGCCTTGATGTTTGATGGACTGGCTATCAATACCCATCAAGAAACTATTAATCTTGCGGCTTTAATGACAGCACAACACTGGCATAGTGCATTGGTAGTTAGCGATCCGCCTCATATTCAGCGCCTTAATTATTGCTTAGAAGCTCTTTTTAACAACAAAGGGTTATCTTATCGATTGATACCCAGTGATATTCCGTCTTGGCATACCGGCCGTTGGTGGCAAGAACCTAGATGGCTATTTTTTTGTGTGAGTGAAGCCATCAAGCTGGTTTATTATGCGTTGGTTTATGGTCCGGAATTCTTATAATAACTGTTATGTTTGTTAATCTAATCCTTTGTTATACTACTGACTTTTAAAGTTTTCTTGGGCCGTTGCATTGTTCCTAGGCTCCAGCATTACTGCCATTAAGTTAAGGAATCAGTATGTTTGGAGTAAAACTGCTTTAGCTGTTTTAAAACACAATAGCTGAAGCTCAACACTCCAAGCTTTTACTTTTTCGATTAACTGTGGGCAGTGAGGCTCCAGTATGGGAATTCATCCGGCAACGCACCGGAGTCGTGACCACAAAGTTATAGCCGTCAATATAGTGGTAGACGGACTATTTCATTGTGTTCGTAATCCAGCCGCACTTTAGGATCAGTACTTTAGTGGAATGTTATGATGGTAAGGTTGTTCGCTGATAATTGTACGTAAGAAAAATAAATTTTGTGTAAAAATTAAAAAGTTGATAAAAGGAAATGAACATGTACGCTATTGAATTTGAAACAGATATAGTAAATAATTTATTACATATTCCAGCGAGCTATAGAAATCTCGATAAGGTACACGCCAGAGTTATTATTCTCACCCAAGAGCCACAATACCCATCGACAACATTTAATCCTAGAGACTTTTTTGGTATGGGTAAACAATCCAAACAAGCCTGTGACGCTTACATTGCAAGTGTTCGCGAGGAATGGAATTGATGCAATACCTGCTTGATACCAATATTGTCATTTATTACTTTATCATCTCACTGACGATGAGCGGATTGATGCATTACTCATCCACAGTTTCAACATCTCCATTATTACTCAAATGGAATTTCTTGGCTGGAGTGGATTTCTTACTGATGAAAATCTATACCAGAAAGCCCAAGAATTTATCAGCCATGCCAATGTGTTTGATTTGGCTCAGGGTGTCGTAGATAAAACAATTACATTACGGCAACAGGACAAAATAAAAATGCCTGATGCGATTATTGCTGCTACGGCATTGGTACATGGTTTTGGAATCGCCACCAACAACATTGATGACTTCAAGCGTTTAGTCGCTGAAACACTCATTATCAATGTGCTTTCAGGCTAATGACTGCCAACGGCAGATAGATAAGTAATGCACTTCTATCGACACATATTATCATGTGCCTATGTTATTTTGACTACCAACTTAAGGCGGGGCTGCTTGAGGTTAAGTCCCGTCTTTAGATCGATGGGCAACGCTCACTGTCCACCACTTAATCGGCAAATGTTGGGCAAACGATAAAGCTGTTTGCCCACCCTACACATCTGAGCTTTAGCTCAGCATTTTAAAACAGCTAAAGCTGTTTTACTCCAAATACACAGAATACTTGTGTATAACGATGAGAACTGAGCTTGGGAACCAGAGCAAATGCACGATGACTGTATTTAGAAGTCTCGTAGCTCGGGTGACAACTTTATCGTCGCCCGACATTAGGCATTCAACTTACGCCTGAGGTTTTTTCTGTGCAGGCAGCAGCAAATAATATTTTAGCGGCCATGAAGCGAGTTGTTTAAGCCAAAAGAAAAACTGATTGCTAACTTGATTCCTAAATGCTACTGTTTCCCAAAATGGGAGAAATGATTAAGCTATGCGTATTATCGCTAAAAGTACATTAAAGAAGTTCTGGGAGCAGCCGCAATATAGTGATTCGCGTGCACCACTGGAAAGTTGGCATGATGAAGTATTGAAAGCAATTTTGACGTCTTTGCAAGCCGTTAAAGAGCAGTATGGAAGCGCCAGTATCTGCGCTAATAATCGAGTGGTTTTCAATATTGGGGGTAATAAATATCGGCTGGTAGTTGAAATGCAATATAGCAGCAATTCCCAATTTAAAACCCTGATAAAATAAAGTCTTTCTTAACGCCTTAGAACCCAAGCGGCATAAGCATAAAAAAATGGACTTGAACATAGTTGACCAGA
>Ga0214181_1000164_pt1 | contig 18173 bp, 19 predicted proteins | sample TroBogEpilimnion_19_FD_153019 | JGI IMG/M metagenome (GOLD analysis project Ga0214181, IMG submission 153019) | Freshwater microbial communities from Trout Bog Lake, WI - 05NOV2007 epilimnion | ecosystem: Environmental > Aquatic > Freshwater > Lake > Epilimnion/Euphotic zone | place: Trout Bog...
CTATTTTCAAATCTACATTAATCACGCTTATAAAGGCAAAGAATGTACTTACAGAGCTTATGAAAACGCTAGCGCCTATCTAACTAAAATAGAAGATGGCCGCTTGATCCATACCCTACCTTCTTCAGTTGCTAAAGCGGTTAGTGATTTCACGCCAGCTCAAGAATATGAATATCAAGTCGCGTTTGAAGCTGACATCGTTAATTTATTAGCAGGGCCGCTGTCTGAGGCCAACTATATAGCCCTGAGAGATGATGAACCTATCAACCCTAATTTAATTCATCTGGATGCCCTGCATTTTTATGGTGGTCGTTCTGATATAGCAACCATTAACGAGTATATCGACTGTCTTGAACTGACTCTAGCGCAACGCCAAGCAAAATTAGTATCACTCTTTTTAAAAGCCTTTGCCTTCATTAAAGACCCAGCAAATTGGCGCGCAATTTTAACGTTAGCGGAATACATTATTTCCAGCCAAAAAAACATCATTGTTTATGAAGACATTGCTAGTGTATTAGCAATCTCATGAGTTCATTAAGTAATGAAGAGTTGCTTGCGAAAATAGAAAAGATGCTGCTGGCTAAAGAAGACCCTGTCTTTATATACGACGATAAGTTTATAGCACTATTAGAAGTATTAAAATACAGAGCCATTCAGAGGCTTAAATACGGCAAGACGCAATACTTGGAACGTCAATAGCCCATTGCGTCAAATCAAGTTACAAGTCAAACCTCGTCATCTTCTTGGCAATGAGACTGCGTTGATAGCTGATAGTCCTGAGCTAAAGCCCGAATAGACACTATCTGTTGCAGCAACATGCAGTTTGTAACAAAATCAATCTTTGATTGTCCCATCCAGTTTTTCAAGATTGCTCGGATTTATAGACTAGCCACTTAACATGGGACAAAGCATTTGCATAGATATTACGGTAGGTTGGACTAACGGCTCTATCGTTAACCCAACATTGATGCCGAGTAGTGTGGGTTAACGATAAAGTTGTTTACCCACACTACAAACTAAATCACCACTCATGATTTAGCAAACTGTCTTCGCAAGGCAAACAATAAGCCCAAAAAAGCCAGCGCGATAAGGGCTTGAATACCTGATAAGCGCCAACAGGCTGCGTTATCTTGCTGAGCATTAAAGGCAAAGCTTGGTAGCGGTGCGGATTCATTAGCAGACCAAGGACTATTAGCCATAATGCTTGGTACAAAGCGTGCTCGCCATTGATCTTCAAAGTGATTGACCTGTTCGATATAGTCGGCATAACGCGGCGCATCTAAACCCGCTAAGCGATCGGCCATTAAGACCATGGCTAAAGCCGGTGACAGCGCAGACCAGCGTTCCATGAACTCAAACTGGCTTTTACGCGCCGCATCAAAACTAACCATCAAGGGTCGTATTTGGCTATCTAGTTCCAAGCCTGCCGGCAAAGAGCTAATCTCGCGGGCTAATTCTGTAGACGGTGGCGTGATCTCGGGATGATCTGTGTACCACTTGCTTAACAAACTTTGACGCTGCTGATTACTGAGTTCCTGAAAATGACGTATATTAATAATAGCGGTCAAGCGTGAGGGCATTGCGCTATGTTGATTCGCTGCAAACGATAAGCCCGCCGGTACGGCAAAGGTTAGTATTAACCAAACCCCTAGCATGACTAGGGCTGCAGCTCCCGAAGAAATTCGTAGCAATAAAGCTAAGCCTGCGATAGCAAACCACAGCAAGGCATAACAACTAATAAAGACTAGCCACTGCCCCAGTGCCGCAAGGCTTGCGCCTGAATCTAAGGCAAAAGTAATGCCTGAGCTGATGAACATGAGCATTAACACTAAGCTAAAACGTACTGCCAACGCCGTAAAGACCAGCATCCAAGGCTTTGTACTTTGTGTGCAAACTAAGCGCCAAACGCCACTTTCTCTATCTTCCTGTATCAAACCATAACTTAAAGCAATTATAAGCAGCGGTGTAAACAACGCTAATAAGGTCGCAAAATCCAAAAAGCCTAATTCGTGCATTAAAGGATTAAATAAAGGGTCGCTGGTGCGGCCATCGGTATGGCGATTACGAATTGAGGCGTTAATGGTCGTGCTTAAAAAATCTAATTGACTAACATTAAGCGCCAAGCCACCCAAGGCTGGCATGTGCAAGGCTTGTGCCTTTGAGCCTAAAGCATAAGCGCTGGATTTTTCAGCTGGTTCATGGGCTTTTGGCGCATCATGCATTTCTGCTTGATTAACCCCCGCGTGAATCTTAACGGGTGTCGCTTCTGTATGCCGATATTCGCGTGCGACTAGGCCAGACCAAGTGGCGCTCACTGTCATCAGTACAAAAAACAACGCTAGCACCCACAAATTAAGGGGGTTGCGGCTAAAACGTAACCATTCTATCGGGATCAAGGTCATCATGGAGTTAATCTCTTAGCGGATAAGGACAATAATAACAGTGCTACGAGTAGCCAAGCCGTCAAAACGACTAGATCTAACTGTGCCTGTTGCAAAGCAAACCGGCTATCGGGTGGGCTATAGCTAAAATCTTTCACACTACGCCAATCATTACTTTCACCCTTGGCATTGCGCTCCGTGCCATGGCTACGCTCTCTGTCCCAGTCTTCGGTGAGGTTAATAAAATAATGGCGATAGTCTTCAGCAGCATCTTCAAAATGACGCTGATGCGCTAAATCCATACCTGCTAAGGTCATGGATAATGAGCGCATGGCTAAGCTTGGGCCTAAGCTAGAGCCGATAAGCGTTAAATGCTGTTGCCGTAAAAAGTTATCACGCAAGCGATCAAAATGTAGGGCATGGACACGACTAGAATAATGATCATTAAATTGACGATTTAACGACACAAAACCCACGGGCAGTTCGTCTTTACTATTGACGTGATACTGCGCCAATAATTGTGCTTCAAAAGCTTTGTTACGCTGCTCGTGATTGCCGTCACCATTAAGGCCTAGGTCGATATCTTGTTTAATCGCCGCCCAAAAAACCTCAGCACTCGGATTCGGCGACCACGCTTGCGCCAATACCGCACCCAAGCGCGGGCCAATGAATACAGAGCCTAGCCAGAAAGCCAATAAAAAGAATAAAGTAACGCGACTGGTTTTAAAGTAAGCCGAAGCGGCAATAGCCAGGGCTGCAAATATCGCGTAATACAACAAAAATGACAGTAACAACAAACCCAGACGAAGCCCTTCGTCAGCACTTAAGTTAAAGCTTTCTTGTAGCAGCAAAAAAGCCAGTAGTAAGGCCGGCGACAATACCAAACTAAACGCTGCCAATAAACCAACCAATTTACCAAACACTAAAGCTTGGGTATTCAGCCCCAAGCTATGCAACATACGCAAGGTGCCGCGTTCACGTTCTTGGCTGATGGTATTAAAGGTTAGCGCCACGATCAGTAAAGGCAGTAAAGCATAGAGTACAAAGCTGGTGGTCATTTGCCCAAAACGATGAGACAGTGTTTCATCGGCACTAGGATTAAAGCGTTCAAAATTGCGCTTATGCGGCTCTAGCCATAAAGATTGGCCGATAAAAGGTCTTAAGCCTGGATCTAAGGCGGCTACAGCTGTATCGGGTTTAAAGACATAAATCCCGTAATGGGCTGCCGCATGTGGGCTCTTAATGCTTTGCGTGTCCCATTGTTGTTTAGCAGTGCTACCGACACTGTGTTTTTCAGCGCGCAGTTGTTGCGTCTGCAGGGTCGAGGACAATAAAAAGCCTACAAAAATCACCAGCAATGAACAGCCCAGTATCAATAAGCGGCCATCACGCAAGGTAGAAACAAATTCTTTGTGGACAATAGCGCTTATCATGCCAAGCCTCGGGCATGCGCCAGATATTTGTGCTCTAACTCATCATGCTGCACAGTATGGGCATCAAACTCTTCGACTAAGCGACCTTGCTTCATGATGCCGATACGATCAGCCACTTGTTTAGCATTAAATAAATCATGGGTGGCCATTAATACCGCCATACCTAAATCGGCTGCAGCCCTGATGCGTCCGGCAAAATCATTAGCCGCACTGGGGTCGAGTCCTGAGGTTGGTTCATCTAACAACATAGCTTTAGCATTTTTAGCGGTAGCAATCGCCAAGCCCACTTTTTGGCGCATGCCTTTGGAATAACTGCCCACGCGTTTAACGTGGGCATCGGCTTGCAAACCACTATCAGTTAATAACTGACGGGCTAACTCAGTGCTAATATTAATGTCTGCCAAGGTGCAGAAAAACGTTAAGTTTTCTACGCCAGTCATCAATTCATATAAGGCTACATTTTCGGGTAGATAAGCAATCTTGGCACGCACTAAGGCTGAGTGCTCATGAGCGGAGAGCCCCTCTATCAACACTAGGCCACTCGTCGGTCGATTGAAAGTTAAAAAAGTACTAATGGTTGTGCTTTTACCCGCTCCGTTGCCGCCTAACAAAGCATAAACACAGCCTTCAGGCACGCTCAGATTTAAAGAGTCGATAGCAAGATGTTGTTTGTAATGAACGATTAATTTTTTGGCTTCGAGTACAGGGGTAGGGTTAGTCATGGGCGGGGTATATTCCAAATAAACAGCGTTTTGTAAAAAGCAGCTTTTTATAACTGCGTTTAGGTCAGGGGTGGTGGGGCGGGCAAAGAATAATACAGAAGATTAGCGTGGGTAAAGCATTAATTTTAAAGACTAAAATATCCGGCATTAATTAAGATCTCGCCCAATTAACAAATAAGGCATATGCCTTATTTGTTAAATAGAAAGTGTGGCATATCACACAGTTTTATTTAATGTTAAAGAAAGCCTTTTCTCCGCAACTATATGAATAAATGGATAAGTTACAGATTGGTCTACTTTGTGCTTTAACAAATAAATCATTCAATTTATTTATTTTAAGGAGATATGTTTTATGTCAATTATTGAGCCGCAATCAGAGCCTTCTGATTTTACAATTGAGAAAGCTACCAATCTTATTGCCTTGAGCAATAAGATCAAGTCGTTTATTAGTAAATTAACGCTTAGAAAGATTCTACTAAAGCTCCACCTTTAATAGTTTACGTTAGCCGATTACATTTCGGTAATTATCTATATTAATTCACCTTTTCTTTAACATAGTCTATTTAAGGAAGAGCTGTTAGCATAACGATTCATCAATATTTTTATAAGAGATAAAACATGCAAAAGAAAAGATCTATCCTAAAACAACTGGCAGTCTTATTGTCTTGGTTACCCTTTGCAACAGCTGTGCACGCAGATGTTTTGACTATAGGTCAACCAGCCCCACAATTTCAATTAAAAGCACAAGATGGCACGGAGTTTAACTTGGCTGCTCGTAAAGATATAGGCTGGACGGTACTGTATTTTTATCCAAAAGCAGGAACTCCTGGCTGTACAAAACAAGCTTGTGCATTCCGCGACGCGATTCAGGTCATTCGAAATAATAATGCTGAAGTTTATGGCGTCAGCACTGATGAAGTACAAAAGTTACTCGAATTTCATCAAGAACATAAGCTCACCTTTAATTTATTATCTGATCCAGACGCAAAAGTAACTGATGCTTACGGTGTAAAAATGCCCGTTATAAAAATGGCAAAACGCTGGACCTTTATTATTGATCCCTCTTTAATCATCAGACAGATTGATAACGATGTTGACCCTGCGTTAGATGCACAGAAAGTTGCAGAGCAGTTAAAGAAGCTACAAGCGGAAAAGTAGGTTTAGATAAAAGCTCTTCAATTTTTCTATCAAATTAGCAAGCTAATCTAAGTCCCACTAGCTACCTTGCTCCCTTACAATTTCTGAAATTCTTTACTGGAATCGATTATGAAGACATTGCTAGCGTATTAGACAATCAATTCTTTATAGCCCAAACCCAATCATGGTGCTGATGAAAAGAACAAGACGTATATTTAACAAATCTTTGGCTCTATGAGAATTATAGTAGGAGAGGATGCAATATTTTATTGTAGGGGCGAATTCATTCGCCTCTACAAGATCATAAGCCTCGTAACAAGACTTGCAACATACAATGCATTATCAATTAGCAGTTCTTATATATTAGCCTTCTACCCACCTGTTTTTCATTGAGGCACTCAAAAATTCCAGCTTAATACGTTATGATAGGAACCTTATATCACTACCCTACTGCCCCACTCATGAAAATAACTCGACTGCTAGTGCTTTTTTTAATCATCCTAACGATTAATGGTCTAATAGCCTGGTTAAGTAATCTGCCACAAGACGCTGGCATTGATGTGCCTGATGGCAAAATTAGCAGCGTTTCTTTCGCGCCTTTTCGAGAAGGACAAAGTCCTTTAACCAAAGTGTATCCAAGCACTGAACAAATCGATGCAGATTTAAAGCTACTCGCTGACCAAACCCATAGCATACGCACCTATGCCAGTTTAGATGGCATGCAAAGCGTCCCTGGCCTTGCCCGTAAATACGGGCTTACTATGATACAAGGCGCTTGGATAGGCAGTACTGATAAAACCAATCAGGCTGAAATTGCCCAACTCATCAAAGATGCCAATGACTACCCTGATGTCATTAAACGCGTAATAGTTGGTAATGAAGTACTGCTTAGAGGCGAATTAAAACCTGAGCAATTATTAGCTTATATACGCCAGGTTAAACAGGCTGTTAAACAACCTGTCTCTTACGCTGATGTTTGGTCTTTTTATTTACGCTACCCAGAAATTGCCAAGGAAGTTGATTTCTTCACCGTACATATTCTGCCTTATTGGGAAGACGAGCCCTTAAACATAGACACTACCGCCGCTCACGTTGATAAAAATTATCAACGAATCCGTCAAACCTATGCTAATAAACCGATATTAATAGGCGAATCTGGTTGGCCCAGTGCCGGTCGTCAACGTGGCTGGGCCATACCCAGTGTCGTCAACGAAGCCAAGTATGTACGTTCTTTAGTACAACTAGCCAATAACAACCATTTCGACTACAACATCGTTGAAGCTTTTAATCAGCCCTGGAAAAGTAAACTCGAGGGCGTAGTGGGTGCTAATTGGGGACTCTATTCGGCAGACCGTCAGCGAGTATTTCCCTTAACGGGTGCAGTAACAGAAAATCCACTTTGGCTACAACAGTTGTTCTATGCAGGTTTGATAACACTACTGCTTATAAGCTCACAAGTAAAAAAGCTAGTGTCACTTACGCCCTTACGCTTATTAATGTTTCTAGGTTTTACTCAACTACTTAGCGCCTTATTGGTCAATCAGCTCAGTGGTCATTGGTATACCAGTTATAACCTGATAGAACGACTACATGCATTATTTATCAGTGGCTTAAGTGCGCTATTAGCGGCATTAATACTTCAGCATACATTGTCCATGTTAAGACATAAAATCAGTTCACAAACAGGCATCTGGATACATTATTTAATGCTCGCTTTCGTTGCTATTGCCTTATATCGCTCCCAAGGACTCGCATTAAGCGGTCGCTATTTAAGTATTCCTTACCCTGTGACTTATATACCAGTGGCTGGATTATTAGGCTTTAAATTAATTCGTCATTGGGTCAAAGATCATAACTTGTCACTAGCACCAGAAATTAATGATTTATTCGGCAATCAATTCCTACCTACTCAATGGCTTAAATCAGCTAGTTTCTTATTAACAATGACGGGGATTTTTGTCATTGCACTCGAAACAGTCGTGGTTATGAACGGCTCTAACTATGAACAAGCCTATCCCTTTTTAACCGATAGGATCTATGAAGCTTTCATGGAAACCACACATTACAGTCAACTCATGGGCTGGTCATTATTGATCACAGCTGCCGTAATTCGCTTGCCATTAAGAAATTGTGCCTATGCACTGATCCTTATGATACCTGCTATTAGCATAGGTGAAACTGTCGCATTTATGACTGGACATGATTTTATTGAAAGCTATCCTAGCTTAGGTGAAAGACTTTGGACTGCGCTAATTTATACTTTTAGCAATCAACAGTTACTACTTTGGTTTGCTAGCTTATTGGTTCTCGCTTTGCCTCTATGGCATTATCAAGAGAAACAACCGACTGTACATTGATAAGTTGGTATTAGCTGTGGAGACTGTGAAAGTATTCTTTTTATTCCCCTCTTTGCTAAAGAGTATAGGTATCTACACAAGTTTCTTATCGGCGTGGAAACGATAAAAACACCGTAGGGGCGTATTGCATACGCCCAACATTGAAAGTCCCATTTTATAAGGGCGTATGCAATACGCCCCTACGATCTTCACCACAATGTTATCGTTCTTGCGTGGGAATGCTAACAATTATTTGTTAGATACCTATTTTCTAAAGAGGGGGAACTCAATGCTAGCAAGCAAACTAATTAGGTAATTCAATAATTTCTATGGTATTGCCATCGAAATCTCGAAAAAACATGGCTCTACGCCCTGAGATACTCATCGTGTAAGTAATATCCGCTTTAGTTAAAGCCTCTTGTATCGGCGTCAATGACAAGGCATTTAAGGCAATATGACGATCACGCCCCCCATGAACGGGACGCCCAGTAATAGGATCAGGGTTATTTAATTCCAATAAATGAATTTGTTGTGTACCTAATTGCAACCAAGCACCCGGGAAACCCAAATCAGGTCGATCGACTTGCTGCAAACCCAAAATATCACGGTAAAATACTAACGAAGCTTCTGTATTGCTTACTATAAAACTAGCGTGATTCAAAGACACGATGTTACTAGACATGATTTATTTAATTTATTTTTAAAAAGGACGTAAATTATAACGCCTCAGCTCAACAGCAACCAAAGAATCTTAAACTATAGTAATATTTGATGAACCGTAGGCCGGAATAAGACTTTTCGAGCGCAGCGAGTAAAGCGTTTCCGGCATAGGTAGCGATATTGTGCCGAAAACTCCAATAAGCTTAAGCACTCTGAATTCAAACTACAAATGCTTAATTGTTGGCAGTGATTCAAAGAATTAATCATTGCATCAACAACCACTTAAATTGCTAGCCTAAAAATAAATTCACACAACATCACTGGCAGCCATGAACAACTATAAATCAAACCCTGAGCAATCAAACACCATACCATCTGGCATACCCTATATCGTAGGCAATGAAGCTGCCGAACGCTTTAGCTATTATGGTATGCGCGCCATCCTGATGATTTATATGACCCAATATTTAGTCGATACATCAGGTCAACTTGCAGTCATGTCTGAAAATGAAGCTCAAGGCTACTTTCATTTATTTGTCTCTGCTGTTTATTTTATGCCCTTATTCGGTGCCTTATTAGCCGATGGCTTATTGGGCAAATACCGCACTATTATGTTGTTATCGCTGATCTATTGTTTGGGTCACTTTACTTTGGCCTTAGATAATACCCGCATGGGCTTATTACTAGGACAAAGCCTTATCGCAATAGGCTCTGGCGGTATAAAACCCTGCGTATCCGCACAGATAGGCGATCAATTTAATTCTAGCAACCAACACTTAATGTCTAAGGTGTATAGCTGGTTTTATATCGCTATTAATTTAGGTGCCTTTGCCGCCATGTTAATAATTCCATGGTTACTCGACCATTCAGGCCCTGCTATCGCTTTTGCCGTTCCAGGCTTACTCATGTTACTAGCGACTATTTTGCTCTGGCTAGGACGTCATCACTACCTCCATAAACCACCGGCCGGCATGAAGTTTATAAAAGACATGTTCAGCCAAGTGGGCTTGAAACGTTTAGCTAAACTAGGTTCTATTTATGCTTTCTTTAGCATATTTTGGGCTTTGTTTGATCAAACGGGTTCTTCATGGATAATTCAAGCACAAAAGATGGATCGAATGCTCTGGGGCATAGAACTACTGCCATCACAAATTCAAGCAGCTAATCCCCTACTGATAATACTGCTAGTACCATTATTCACTTATCTGGTTTATCCCTTGCTTAATCGCTGCTTTGTTTTAACAGCCATCAGAAAAATGCAACTAGGCTTATTCATCACCGTAATTGCTTTTGCTATCCCTAGTATTATACAAATGCAATTAGACGCCGGCATAAGTCCATCTATACTCTGGCAACTATTAGCCTATGTATTATTAACCTCTGCCGAAGTCATGGTATCTATTACTTGCCTAGAGTTTTCATACACCCAAGCACCCGCCACCATGAAGTCTTTTGTGATGGCCTTTTATTTTCTATCGGTAGCCCTAGGAAATCTGTTGACCAGCGCAGTCAATTTCTTCATCCATAATGTCGATGGCAGCAGCAAACTAGCCGGCGCTGATTACTATTGGTTTTTTACTGGTTTAATGCTGATAACAGCGATTTTGTTTATGTGGGTGAGTCAGGGTTATCGAGAAACGGATATTGATTAGGTTTTAGATAGATGGCTTAGAACTGATAGGCTACCAATTTAAGACGGGGCAGTTCAGCTTAATCGTTCACTTTTAGACACAGCTCTCCTAAGCGCAGACAAAGGGCAAAAGGTTAAGCCTAGTATCTGTAACGCCTTAAGTTGCTAGCCTCCTAGACTTAATTTTTCACCCTGAACCTTTCATCTGGGCTGAAACTATCCCGCCTTAAGCTGGCAGCCTTACTAATAATTAGTATTTATGAGGAAATTGCTTTTGCTGAACAATCTAAAACAAAACCAGTAGTTTTTAAAGTATGATGATTATGCAAAAAAGGTCTTAATAACTATGAACATGACTCCCGCAATTGTATGCCTATCATCCATTTCAAAACAGCCAAGTCTATTTTGAGCGGAGACAGTGCTATCTCAAGGTCGTCCTTTATCACTAACCTATGTTGAGCATCAGCAATAACACGCACTCCAGCCTCCGCTCCAATCAACCAGTTTAATGCTCATCTAGGTTACTCTCTTGTAAAGATTGATTGATGTCTAAACTTTGTTTAGCGACTAAGTGTGATGCGTAGTTGATATGTTGGCTTAGTTTTTTTTTGTAGCATTTCTGCATAATAACGTAACGATTCAGCAATAATTTCACCGGTCGGTTTATTATTCTCGTTAGCAATGTCCTGTAATAACTGGCTAACCTTATCATCGGTTGTAAATGTAATCGTTTGCATGTTATTCACCTTACCCATGTTGATGGATAATCCCTTTGTCGCTCGAACTCAATGCCTTCTATTTTGGGTATATTCAGAATGAACGTTTTAAAATCTTCCTTGATTGGCTCTTGAGATAGTTTTGTAGCCATCGCATTAGCTTCTCTATTATTATATTTTTCTTGCAGAAATTCGTAGAAATCTAATAATTCTTGCTGTGCATTAGCAGGTAGCGTTGATAAATCGACAACTGACATAACTATCTCCATTAATTTGGATGGATATCCGTCAAACAATATATAAAAATGAACTAAGCCACCAGCTTATGAACACCCAAACTGTCACGCTTAGCTTCTAGTGCCATAAATCATAAGCCTTTTGTGCTGCAAGCCAAGACTCAGCACTTTTCCCAAAAACCAACTCTAATCGCAAGGCCATTTCTGGGCTAATGGCCGTTTTTCCATTAACCAGAGCAGACACCGTTTTTCGGGTTACATTTAAATTTTTAGCGGCTTGGGTATTTGTCAGTTTAAGAGGTTCTAACCAAAATTCAGCTAATATTTCACCAGGATGTGGTGGATTAAACATACGCATAAAATATCTGCTCGATTAACTTTTAAAGCTTGATAGTATTATACAGAATGAATTATCTAGACTGATCTCAGTACAGAAAAATGCCTAAATAATTCAATCGGCATGGCCGTCTTAAGTTCCCATGTAATTGAAATGGGTCGCTCACCTTCGGCTTTAATTAATAGTGCTTCACCCAGTGCAGCAAAGGCAGCATTTTTGTTTTCACGAACAAATAAAAAGAACCTCCAGCCATTGGCCAAAGGTTCTGCAATGCTATTTAAATAGCGAAGTCCGGTATTATTAGTTGAGCTGGCAACATTTTGAGATTGCCAGTGAAACAATTTCGGGCTAATCGCATAATCATGATATTGAACACGCTCATCAAAACCTTCGCTTTTATCTAAAGTCACAAACATTAATTCTATTTTACTGTCCGAAATAGCTAAACAACCTTCTCTAAATGCCGGACGTTTAGTCGCATTAGCATAAGAAATCGCGGTAATAATATCCGATCTTGAGTATCGATTATGCAATGAAAGTAACCATGAAGGTGGAATTCCTTCAAGATGACAATAAGGCTGTATTGATTGCTCTATACGCCATTCTATAACTTCGATTAACTCATCTTTGATCGCTGGATGTTGCTCAATTAATAACATGAACTGAGCTGGGTTAATTAATTCAGATTGACGAACTAAAAATGTATGAGCAAGTATTTGAACCCTAGTTGCATCAATCTTTTTATGTACTAAAGCTTGGTGCCAAGCGTTTAAAATTTCAATATCATCAACGTATAAAATACTGCCTACTCTGCGAAAAAGCTCGTCCTCTCTTGGCCCTTTTGGATGCGTGAGAAGTTGAGCTCGCCGTTTGAGCTCAGTCCAATAATGATTACCGAAATAAATATCCGAAATGTCTATTTCATTTTCAAGCAAAAATTCTTTTAGTTTAATTTGCGTCTTGTCTTTGGCATTTGCCCAAGCAACTAATTCTGCTGTGAGACGAGTAACATTTAGTTTTAGAGAAGATTTAAGACTCGCTAATACTCGCTCCCTAGCCACTCTATCTAACTGGATATGACAACCTGTAGGCAAGGAGCCAAAACCTTTATCAACAGAATCTTTTATAGCCAATCTATTTTGGCCGGTTAAAGCTCTTAACAATATATCAAATCTAAAATCTTGTGAGTAAGTGCCAACAAAATCTAAAACTAAGCAACTCTGCTTACCTAATGATAACCGTAACCCCCGACCAATTTGCTGTTGAAACACGACTGGACTTTGGGTTGGTCTTAGCAATAACAAGGTGTTTACATCGGGTATATCAACGCCTTCATTAAATAAATCACAAGTGAATATTACTTTTAGTCTGCCATGCTTTAGTTCATTAATCGCCTGTTCCCGCTCTGTTTGATTATGTTCCCCTGTAATTGATTTTGAAGGTAAGCCATGTGAATTAAAATACGCAGCCATGAATTCCGCATGGCGCACACTGATGCAAAAACCGATAGCTTTGAGCTTTGCTAAATCACTAACATAAGTTTCCACGGCTTGAAGTGCAGAGCGAGCACGTATATCACTGGCCGAAATTATATTATCAAGCTGCTCAACAATGTTATTTTGTTTCCATTGAATACTGGTTAAATCAATGTCGTCGTGGGTTGCATAATATTCAAAAGGAGCGAGTAATTCCTGATCCAGAGCATCCCATAACCTTAATGTTACGGCAGGTGAACCATCAGGTCTTGCATCGAAGTATTGATTTAAACTTTTACCATCGGCACGTTCTGGTGTAGCAGTTAATCCCAAAAGAACAGCAGGCTTAACCGATGATATGAATTTATCAAACGAATTAGCCGGTAAATGATGAGCCTCATCAATTATGACCATATTCCAGAAACTTGCACCATGCTGAGCTACCAAGTCACGGTTATGAGCCGTATTAATGGTTACAAATAAATGCTCATGTTGGCTAGCTTCATTATTGCCATCTAATAACTCGCCAAAATTTGAATCACGTAACACTTGCCGAAAAGTACTCATAGCCTGTATTAAAATCTGCACCCGATGAGCAACAAACAATAAACGTGGTTGCCCGCCTTTGTCTTTTGTCAATCGCGCATAATCAAACGCCGCAACAACGGTTTTACCTGTACCAGTCGCTGCAACAACTAAGTTTCGATAACGATGATGCGTTCTTTCTGCAGCCAATCGATCAAGCATTTCTTGTTGATAAGGTTTAGGGCTTAAATCGAACCATGTTTGGATTGCAATTAATTCAGAACTACTTTGATTAGTTTTTCCGTGCCTTGATTCTGCATATAAAGCTTTTTCTAAGGCATTACGATGATCTTGATTACGCGGATCATAATGGAGAAACTCGCCATCATTCCAAAGTGTTTCAAAATGAGCTTGTGCATTTTTGAAAATAGCTTCGTTTGAGCACTGTGTTAACTTAACTGTCCATTCAATGCCGCTAATTAAGGCAGACTCAGATAAATTAGCACTGCCTATAAAGGCTGTACCAAAACCACTATTGCGATTAAAAATCCAAGCTTTAGCATGTAAGCGGGTACGCCTACCATCTAATGAAATTCTTAAATCAACATTAGGCAACTCAGCTAATGCATTGACGGCTCTTGCTTCTGTTGCACCAATGTATGTCGTCGTTAAAATGCGAAACTTTGTTCGAGATTTCCCCGTCGCATCAATGGCAGTCGCTTGTTTTAAAACATCAATTATTTTTCTTACGCCACTCCATGTTATAAAACTTACCAAAATATCTACGGTATCGACAGCTTGTAATTCTGCAAGAAGTTCGTGCAATAAAGAAGGTTCACTGCGCGAAGAACTAAATAGCCAAGGCGTACGCAAACCAGTAACAGGGTAAATGCCTGGCATTTCAGGTTCATGTATCGATCTTAAAACTTGTGGAGGTTGTGCTATAAAATCAATTTCAAGCCCAGCTTTTGCTTCTAGTCTTGCATTTTTTAATAAGGTCGAAATCAACTGGATTTCAGCCAGATTCTTTTCAGAACTACTATCTTTTGATATTGAAATTTCATCTAAAAGCTCAGGCAATCTATTCAATAGATCACTTAATAAATATTCTCTATTTTCAATATAAGATGGCGTTTTAACAGTTGCCCTCCCTTCAAAAATCAGCTTGTTTATTTCTGCTAATTCATCTTCATGAATCAAACGATCGTATAAGCCTTTTGATAATTTTGTCATTGAAATTTAGATAAAGTCATTCGGTTAAAAACTATAGATAGCGACAAAAGGCATGAAGTCATAAGCCAGTGCATGTAACCATTGATGCCCCACGGCTTTGGCTTCTGTGCCTTCAGGCGCATAGTTAACAGCGGTAGGCAGCAAGGCCTCTACTGTTCTTTGAAAAAAAGAGTTCATTATTTTTTGGTAGGGGCTAAGTGGTTGCTAGCTTGGACAGGCTGTTTATGGCCTACTATACAGCTAGATCTGAAATTTTATTTAGGCAGCCCCAAATGTACCAAAATAGCTTGTTCAACACCTAACATATCAGCTTTTGACAAGGTGCCACACAGGCTTTTTAAGCGTACTTTATCAGCCGCCATTATTTGATCAGCCATGGCTTTGCCTGGCTTTCCTGCTAGAGTAACCATTGTTTCACCAGGGTAAACACGAGTGGTGTTCGTGCTTAAGGGTATAACGACAACTCGCAGCAAATAGCGGTTAGCCGAGTCATTACTGACAATTACAGCGGGTCGTTTTTTACGAATTTCACTACCTATAGAGGGATCAAATTCTACCCACCAGACCTCACCTCGCTTCATTTGCCATATCTCCGGCAAGCGCATTAACCCACTCTATTGCTTCATTTTCACGCACTTCATCAGCGGCCATCGCCTTATAGCCAGCATCCATTGCAGTGTCGAGTACATGCGGTCGTAATAAGTCCTCAATAAATTGACTCATTTTGCGTTTACCAATGGTTCTATACAAACCATCATAAACCGCTTCATCTAGAGTAATTGTCATTTTCTTGTGCATATTAATCTCTTAATACTTTCTACGTATGGTGCACTATAGCATAAATGAAATCTAACAAGTTTGAGTTAACAGCGAGCAGTCTCGATGAAACATAGTGGAATCGAGGAAATAGAAACCTCGTAAACCCTCGCAGCGCGTTGCTATATGGAGGCTACGTTATTTCAAATAACGTCATTTAAAATTAGCCGGATAAAACATAGTTGACTTTAAGCGGGGCGGATCAAAATCAATATCAACGCCATCTGGCATTGCCAGTAACTCAGCAATATTGGCTTGATTTTTATGTTGCTGTATATAGTCGGTTAATATTTTAACGATAGCTCCTTGAGCATTATGATAATGACTAACACTAATCACTTCGTTAATTAAGGCATCATCTAAGGTAATAATAGTCATTATTTACTCCGTTATGTTCAAGAAATATTTTATGCCCAACATTACATAAAATTATAACTCAATTTAGGATATGTCGACGAAAGCAGGCGCATCAACCGTGAACGATTTGCGTTGTGACTTTTCACATAGCCCGATTTTCCTTCGAGAGTAACTCATGTTTCCCCAAGGTAAACTCCAATGCTGGTCGGGGTTTGCAACTCAGACCGAAACGTTTGGAAGAACCTAAGTGTTGCTATATAACTAAAGGAAGGGTGGAATGTATGATCACAGTTTTTTCTAATGATAGATGCAATATCAAACGTTAGGGATGGGATTATAAACCCCGTCCCGCATGGTAGTAAAAGTAAGAGCAGTAACACCTGTAGGTAATACTAATTTTTGCCCCCCCCCCGTATCAAAGCTAGTCAACTAATCACCCTAGCCTCACCAAGCTCTATTAAGCTGACAGGTTTAGCCGTTATTAAAAACGGCTTTTAGCTTAACCCTCCATTTTTTGATATCAATACGAGTTTTTTTAATACCTATCCAGTGGTTTTTAATACATAAACAGCTACTTTAAATACATAAAACTCCCATTTTTATACCTAAAACGATGGTTTAGATACTCATAACAGAATTTTTAATACATAAACCCCGCTTCTATGTATCAAAACCTACCGTTTGGATACAAAAAACTCACAATTAGCTATTAAAACGCCTGACGTTTATATCTCATCGGTTTTCTTTAATATTAAAACCCCATCTATTGATACTAAAACCAGAAAAATTTGTATGTTAACCCCCCTTTTTTAAACTATAAAGGGTAGTTTTTGTATCTTAACCTTGGTTTTTAGCAAGTAGTCCGATGGATCACCCAATGCTAGTCGGGGTTTGTATCCCCGACCGAAACGTTTGGAAGAACCTAAGTGTTGCTATATAACTAAAGGAAGGAATGTATGATCGCAGTTTTTTCTAGAGATAGATGCAATATCCAACTTTAGAGACGAGGTTATAAACCCCGTCCCGCATGGCAGTTCAGCGTGCGTAGTTTCGTGCAGGGCATAGACCTGAAAATAGATGATATTTAAGGGCTTGGATTATCTATGATAGGTCGGGTTACGCTATCAATAACTCGACCTACAGCTAATACTGCCCCATCTTTAGTGATAGCCCAATATGCCCCTAGACCATCACCGCGATATTGTCACTCTTGCGTGGGAATGCTTAATACTTTAAACATTTTCCATTATAATCATCTGATTAATTTACTTTAAAAATCCAATGAATAACACTCAAATAAAATGTCTAGCGGTATTTGCCATCTTTGCCATTATTGGTTTTGGCCCTATCTCTCCAGGGTGTTTAATCGGCATGTACGTTGTTATGATGCGTCCAAGATGGTTTTTACAATTGGCAAACAATCTATATAGCAATCGCAGCGTTCCGAACCTTATTGAGAGCAAACACATGCGTATTAAGGCTTTTGTATGTTTATTAACTTTATTCATCATAGATATAGCGCCAGTGCCTGTGACTCCTGTGATTGCTTTTATAATTATTTTAAGCAGACCTCAATGGTTTCATCGGGTGATCATAGGAGTTTACAACGATAGGACTTTGCGGTTATAGTAAGCGTCTTTTCTGCTATTAGAAGTTTAAATAGCAAGGCATCAATAAAGCGCTCGTAGCTCAGCTGGATAGAGTAATCGGCTTCGAACCGATCGGTCGGGAGTTCGAATCTCTCCGGGCGCGCCATCTTTCTTAGATCTAACTTCCCTGTCTATATTGCCGAATATGATTCAGGCAATCAACGCCTTGGCTGCCAAACAAGACCCACAAGTGCCACTAGACAAAAGCCTGCCCCTGCATAAAAAGTAAATTCAGGCCCAAACTGATCCCAAAGTAATCCTGCAACGCCACTGGCTATCAACAGCGCTATGCCGCTCATCAAATTAAAGAATCCATAAGCAGTACCCCGTAAATCGGCAGGTGCACTATCTGCGACCATTCTTGCCAGTAAACCTTGTGTCATCCCTAAATGAATGCCCCATAGAGCAACACCCGCTATCAAAACACCCCAATGATCATTAGTGGCTAATACCAAATCAGCTGCAATAAGAATAACTAAACCGATTGCTAATAACTTAGTATGACTCATACGATCAGAAAGCTTACCGAA